>BNJU01004997.1_pt1 | contig 62393 bp, 57 predicted proteins | sample 8539281 | NCBI WGS metagenome assembly BNJU01 (sample SAMD00202456, study PRJDB9452) | human saliva metagenome | isolation source: human saliva | place: Japan
GCACGGCGGTGGGCCCGGTGGGAAAGGCGTCGGAAAAACCAGGTCCGGGTGGCCTGCGAGAAGTTCTCCCAGCCGGGTCTGTACGCACTGGCCGTAGCGGCGCCGTCGCTGCTCGTTGCTGTCCCCGCAGCCATGTTCGCTCACCCCGCTCACCTTGTGGCTTCAGTGATCATCCTTCCATGAGGCTGTGACAGCAATCCGCGCCGCTTCATTGCGCTGACCGGATCGCCGCGCAGAGCTGAAAGAGCCTGCGGCAGCGGTGGGGAGCAGCCCCGCATCCGCTCCTCCACCGCCACCGCGTATTGCAGCGATACAACCGTCTGATTTTCGCTCAGCGCGTGACGATCTGGAAGAATGCCGCCGTGAGCACACGTACTCCGACGAAGTCCTCATCCTCTTCCGGCACTGCGTCCTGGCTGGACCGGTACTTCCGCATCACGGAACGCGGTTCGACCATCTCCCGCGAGGTCCGCGGCGGGATCGTCACCTTCTTCTCGATGAGCTACATCCTCGTCCTCAACCCCGCCATCCTGTCCAAGGCGAGTCCTCCGGGAACCGAGGCCCAGCTCGCCGCCGGCACCGCCTTCGTCGCCGCGGTCATGACGATCCTCATGGGCGTCGTCGCCAACTACCCGATGGCCCTGGCTGCGGGGCTGGGGATCAACGCGATGGTTGCCTACACCCTCGTGGGCACCCAGGGCATGACCTACGCCGACGCCATGGGGCTCATCGTCATCGAGGGCATCATCATCCTCGTCCTGGTGCTCACCGGCTTCCGCGAGGCCGTCTTCAAGGCGGTACCCGATCAGCTCAAGACCGCGATCTCCGTGGGCATCGGCCTGTTCATCGCGCTCATCGGCCTGGTGGATGCCAAGATGGTGCGCCGCGGCGGCACCCCTCTGGAGCTGGGCCTGGGCGGATCCCTTCAGGGCTGGCCGGTTATTGTCTTCCTCTTCGGCCTCTTCCTCATGGTGGTGCTCTACGTGCGCAACGTCCGCGGCGCCATCCTCATCGGCATCGCCTCGGCCACGGTCCTGGCCATCATCATCGACGCCTTCGCCCACCTGGGCCCCTTCAACGACGACCCGGAGAAGGGGCCCCTCAACCTCACCGGCTGGTCCCTGTCCGAGCCGCACCTGACCGGTTTCCCGGTGGACCTGCCGAGTCTGTCGACGTTGGGCCACTTCAGCCTGCTGGGCAGTGTCCATAAGGTCGGGATCGTCTCGGTGATCCTCCTGGTCTTCTCCCTGCTGCTGGCCGACTTCTTCGACACGATGGGCACCATGGTCGCCATCGGCGCCGAGGGCGACCTGCTCGACGAGCACGGCAACCCGCCCAGGACCCGCGAGATCCTTGTTGTCGACTCCCTGGCCGCCATTGCCGGCGGTGTCGGGGGCGTCTCCTCGAACACCTCCTACGTGGAGTCCGCCGCAGGCGTGGGGGAGGGGGCTCGCACGGGCCTGGCCTCGGTGGTCACCGGCTGCATGTTCGCGCTGTCCATGTTCTTCGCCCCGCTGGTCAAGATGGTTCCCTACGAGGCGGCCACCCCGGCGCTCGTCGTCGTCGGCTTCCTCATGATGATGCAGGTGACCGACATCGACTGGGAGTCCCCGGAGATCGCGCTGCCCGCCTTCCTGACCATCATCATGATGCCCTTCTCCTACTCGATCACCAACGGTATCGGGGCCGGCTTCGTCGCCTACCTGGTCATCGAGGTGGCCCAGGGACGGGCCCGCAGGATCCACCCGCTCATGTGGGCGGCCTGCGCGATGTTCGTCGTCTACTTCACCCTCGCCCCGATCAAGGCGATTCTCGGCGTCTCCTGACGGGGACGGACTGCGCCTGCTGGACGCGGAGGCGGTCTCTCATTGAGCGCCGACGGCGTGGGTGTCCAGATCTGCAGCAAAGGCTCTGAGCAGCCTTGTTCCTTCGGAAGTAAACCGCATGATTTCGCGGTTCTTGTTGATGGGGCGAGTGGCGCTGAGCTCCCTTTGCTGCAGATTTGGACACTCTGGCCCGTGTGAGGTCCTCCGCCCCTCTTAACCTGCCCCCTCACGTCCCGTTACAGGGAGCCGCTTCGCGTATCTCGGTGTCCACTGGGGGGATGGTGAGCCGTGCTCCACCTCCACGACCTCTCGAGCGACGTGGTGTCCAGGCAGCGCCCATGTCCGCTGTGTGGACACTGGTCGCTATCAACTCGGTGCTTTGAGCAGCAATCCTCGCGCTCCTACCTCCCCGGGTGTGATGGGGCCGTGGTCCTACCCCACGACGGTGCGAGCCTTGACGCGGTGGTTGGGTGTTCACCATTGGTTGAGGATGGTGGGGTAGGTGTCGGGGGTGCCGAAGGTGAAGATGGCTCCGTTGCCTGCGGGTGTGGTTGTGGTGGCCAGCTGAGTGGCTCGTTGGTAGTGGGGTGAGTCGGAGGCGAAGAACATCTTCCAGCCCGGGATGTAGTTGTAGGGCTCTGGGGTGGGGTTAAGCGGGTGGCCGTTGCGAGAGGGCTCCGATGGTGTTGGGGGCGAAGATGGTGGCGGTGGTGTGCATGAGGGTGTCGGCCAGGTCCTCGCTGGCGTCCAGGGCGGTCCCGAGCGCCTGGCCGATCCTGAGGCTGATGCTGGCGTCTCCGGGGTTGGGCGTGTTGAAGTCCAGCATGAGTTTGTTGCCTTGGTTGATCTGTCCGGAGAAGGCTGGTGCCAGGCCGAAGTCGGGGTCGTTGGAGATGGCTTGTACGCCGTGGATGTAGTGGAGGAGGTAGTCCTGGGTGATGGGTGGGGACTGTTCGGCCTCCTGGGGGCTGTCGGCGGTGGGGCGCCACAGGTCCAGGGAGGGTGCAGGGTCTGACCTGCTGGATCCACTCCCATACCCGCGTCCTTCCGAGACCGGGTCACCAAGAGCCCTCCAATCGAATCCGAAACTCCATTCCATGATGGTTGTCCTTTCTCCTCGTAGTGATGATTGATCAAGATGTTAGTTGGGTGGCGTGTGGATGAGCTCGATCTCGGCGGGGAACTTGCCCCAATCCTGTTTGTCTCTGAGGGTGTCGAATGTGTCTTTTTCTGCGATGTGCCATTGGATGGGTGTGTCGGTGCCGGTGGCTCGCACGGCCTCGACCTGGTCCTCGGCGGTTTCGATGAGTCCTTTCTTCTTGGGGGTGACTTTGCCTGTGACTGGGTCTACCTTCCTGGGGGTGCTCTTTGGTTCCCTTGACCAGTCTCCCTTGATGAGTGGGTCGTAGCCGGGGCCTTTGGCGTCGATGAGGGCGAAGCCGTTGTAGCCGTCGAACTCGACGCCGTTGACGATGTAGGAGTGCTCGATGGGGACGCCGGTGACCTGCTCCTCGTAGCGCTGGGCACGGGCGGAGCCGAGTACGGTGGCTATGCCCATGCGTGCCCCCGGACAGGAGGATGGTGGCTCCGGCCAGGAGCGTCAGCCCGATGTTTGTGGGGCCGGCTCGGTTCTTGTGACTAGGAGGGGGTTGTTCGACGACGGTGCGAGCCTTGACGCGGTGGTTGGGTGTTCACCATTGGTTGAGGATGGTGGGGTAGGTGTCGGGGAGTGCCGAAGGTGAAGATGGCGCCGTTGCCCACAGGGGCGATGCTGGTGGCCAGCTGGGCGGCTCGTTGGTAGTGGGGTGAGTCGGAGGCGAAGAACATCTTCCAGCCCGGGACGTAGAGGAAGGGGTAGGGCCCGTCCCGGTTGAGGTTCCTGACCGGGTGGCCTTTGCGAGAGAGGGCTCCGATGGTGTTGGGAGCGAAGATGGTGGCGGTGGTGTGCATGAGGGTGTTGGCCAGGTCCTCGCTGGCGTCCAGGGCGGTCCCGAGCGCCTGGCCGATCCTGAGGCTGATGCTGGCGCTGCCTGGGGTTGGGCGTGTTGAAGTACAGCTCGAGCTTGTTGCCTTGGTTGATCTGTCCGGAGAAGGCTGGTGCCAGGCCGAAGTCGGGGTCGTCGGAGATGGCTTGTACGCCGTGGATGTAGTGGAGGAGGTAGTCCTGGGTGATGGGTGGGGACTGCTCGGCCTCCTGGGGGCTGTCGGCGGTGGGGCGCCACAGGTCCAGGGAGGGGTGCAGGGGCCTGACCTGCTGGATCCACTCCCACACGCGCCTGCCTTCCGAGACCGGGTCACCAAGAGCCCTCCAATCAAATCCGAAAGCTCCATTCCATGGTCGTCCTTTCCTCGTAGTGATGATTGATTAAGATGTTAGTTAGGGGGTGTGGATGAGCTCGATCTCGGCGGGGAACTTGCCCCAATCCTGTTTGTCTCTGAGGGTGTCGAATGTGTCTTTTTTTCTGCGATGTGCCATTGGATGGGGGTGTCGGTGCCGGTGGCTCGTACGGCCTTGACCTGGTCCTTGGCTTTGTCGATGAGTCCTTTCTTGACGCGTTTCACTTCTCCTGTCACTGGGTCGGTCCTGTAAGTGCTTTCTGGTTCCCTCGACCAGTGTCCCTTGATGAGTGGGTCGTAGCCGGGGCCTTTGGCGTCGATGAGGGCGAAGCCGTCGTAGCCGTCGAACTCGACGCCGTTGACGATGTAGGAGTGCTCGATGGGGACTCCGGTGACCTGCTCCTCGTAGCGCTGGGCACGGGCGGAGCCGTAGTTCTTTCCTCTGCCCCACAGGCCGGGGCCGCCTTCGGATCGCCCGGGTCTGGGGGTGCGCAGCCCGGGGTAGTGGATGCCGTTGCGCGGGCTCCAGTCTTGGAGCCTGACGGCTCCGGTCTCGTCCCGGGCGAGTCGGCGGCCGGCCTGGGAGACATATTGGCGCCATGCGGCTCGGTCGGTGCGCCACAGCCAGGCGGCGTACTCGGCCTCGCGGGTGGCGGCGTAGGCTCCGCGGGCGACCTGACCACCCATCGCGCTGGCGGCGCCGCCGCCGACCGTGGTCAGGGCGGCCATTGCCAGGTCCATGGCGATCTCGGTCGATGTGTGGGTGGACAGGTACCGGGTCACCGTGCCCTGGGGGTCGCGTATGAAGGCCGCTGCCCCGCGGGCGGCCCCGAACACGGTGGCTACGCCCATGCCGACCTCGAAGGCCAGGCCGAGTGTGCCCCCGGACAGGAGGATGATGGCCCCGGCCAGGAGCATCAGCCCCAGCTTCTGCTCCCAGCTCAGCGACTCCCACGCAGCCCCCAGCAAATCAAGAATCTGCGCCAACCAGAAAGGCTGTCCTTCGCCCAGGTTATCGGCCATGCTCCGCGTGAGATCGGGAACCATGGCAATGACGAGCACACCTACTCCCACGGCGCACAGACCCCCGAGTCGCACCCTCCACCACTGTTCCGGCGCCGGATCCAGCTCGGCGCGCGCCGCCTCCTCCCGCGCGATCCGCAGCTTCGCGGGCGTCGTCAGCAGCAGCCGCGGCTCGCGGAACGCGGCCGCCTCCATGAGCGTCATCCACGCCCACCGCCACTCGACCCCGACGACGGAGACCAGGCAGGCGCCGTCGGCCAGGAATCGCCCGAAGGCATTGCGCGGCACTCCCAGCCCAGACGCGCCATCGCCACGGGCCCCAGCGGTTCCCGTAGTTTCCGCTCTCAGGGCGCTCACGTAGCCGCCGCCCCACAGGGTACGGGTGTCGATGATCCAGGCCAGCGCCAGCATCAGCAGAAGAGCTGCGCCGCGTCCATGCCCGTAGCCGGTCAGCGAGGCCGTCACCTCGACCGGCCATGACGGCGCGTCCCCTCCGGTATGCAACCACAGCACGTAGTCGGAGTCATTACGCCCCATGTGGTCGACAACCGCCACCCACAATGTCCAAGAGGGCACCAGGATGCTGAGAACCCGTAACGCGGCCCTGTATCCACCGCGGTGCACTCGACTGCGGCGCCACAGGGCGATCCCCAGACCGATCGCTCCGGCCACGAGTCCGGTGACGAACGCGTGTCCGGCGAAGACGAAGACGTTGCCGGAGGCACCCGATAACGGGATCAGCGAGTAGGTCGAGGCGCCGTTGCACTTCAGCTGTCTCACCCCACCCTCGGGGCAGATGAGACGGTCAAGGAGACTGCTTCCGCGACCGGTCAGGAGCGCGATTCGGCGGCTGACCTCCTCGACCGTCTCAAAAGCAGCGCCCGCCGCCACCCCGAGAACGATCCAGTCGCTCACCAGGAAACGGCGTACCCGCCCTGGAGCCGCCAGGGCAAGAACCGCCAGCGGCGTCAGCTTGAGTACCTCCTCGACGATGGGAGCGACCACCAGCGAGGCAGCGGTATCAGACGGGGTGACGCCGGCAGCGCTGCAGACCCACAGGCTCACCGTGGCGATCAACAGCGCCAACGGCATCCCGGTGGCGAACACTCCGGAGGTCAGCGCCCAGGAGACGGTCTTGGCCCGCGCCAGGGCGAACCAGCACACCACCAGCCACAGGCACCCGATCCATGCCCCCAGTGCGGTGCGGATCGTCGGCGAGACCACCACGGCCACGAGGAGCACCAGCAGCGCGAACCAGGAGGCCACGGCTCGCACTCGGCGCAGCACGAGGAAGATGCGGGACCTCGACGTGCGGTCACGCAGCCGTTCCCACCACTCCTGCTCGGGCGACGGCGCGTTTGTCCCCGGTCCAGCCGTAGGCCCTGGTCCCGGTCCCGCAGTGGCCGTTGTGGTCGGAGCGGTCGTTCGGATAGGTGCCGTTGCAGGTCGCGGTTGCTGGGTGGGCCGCGGTTCGGAGGTTCCGCTGGAGACCGGCATGCGGCCGTAGACGGCCGTCTTCGCCCGGTCGGCTGAATGATCTTTGGGCGGCACTACCCCGTAGGTCTTGGGTGGCATGACCCCGTATGTCCCCGAGGGGACGTAGCCGTAGCCCGATGGCGATTCTCTCGACGTCTTATGTCTCTCGTGCTCCGTCCGGCTCTGCTGGCGTCGGGCGGCCGGCCAGATCCGGGGAGGTTCCTTTCGAGAGGACTCTTCGGGGCTTGGCTCCGGCACGTGCCTATAGCTGTCACTGCTCACCGTTCGCGCCTCTCCGGAGACACCATCTGCTGCCGTAATCATTTTGTGACTTACGGGCGACGGGCAAGGCGGTTCCGGTGTCTTCGGCGCCATGGAACCGATTGGGCACGTCCAAGAGAATCGTTGGTACGTCTATCTACTCTTCTCAGACGGGGCGTCCGTCGCCCGCTTCGCACCTTTCGGCGCCGCCCCTGACGTACGTCAACTCGCTTCCACGTCTCCAACACCCCAGGACATGACCCGCACGACTTCCGCACGCAAACCCAGCAGCGGCATCTTCGCCTCCCTGAGATTCCACAACTACCGGATCTGGTTCCTCTCCGCCCTCGTTGCCAACACCGGGACCTGGATGCAGCGCGTGGCCCAGGACTGGCTGGTGCTGCGCGTCCTCACCAACGACTCCGCCACCGCCACCGGCCTGACCACGGCCCTGCAGTTCCTCCCCATGCTCCTGCTCTCCGCCCACGCCGGCCTCGTCGCCGACCGGGTCGACCAGCGCAGGTTCCTCATCCTCACCCAGAGCGCCATGGGCCTGGTCTCCGCCGTCGTCGCCATCGACGTCCTGGCCGGCACCGCGCGCCTGTGGCACGTCTACCTGGCCGCCTTCCTCGGGGGCCTCGCCGCCGCTTACGACGCTCCGGCCCGCCAGACCTTCGTGGCCCGGATGGTGCCCGCCGAGCACCTGTCCAACGCCGTGGGCCTCAACTCCGCCTCCTTCAACGCCGCCCGGCTCCTGGGGCCGGCGCTCGCCGGCGTCGTCATCACCTGGGTGGGTGCCGGCTGGGTCTTCGCCGTCAACGCCGCCACCTTCCTCTTCCCGGCCGCCGCCCTGGCCGCCATGCGCGTGAGCGAGCTCGTGGACATGCCCCGCGCCCAACGTGCCGCCGGACAGGGCTCCGTGAGGGCCTGGTCTACCTGCGCGGCCGCACTGATCTCGTCGTCATCATCGCCGTGGTCGCCGTCGTCTCCATGCTCACCCTCAACTTCCAGGTCACCATGGCGGCCACCGTGCGCACTGTCTTCCACCTGGAGTCCGACGCCTACGGCACTGTCTCCTCGGTCTTCGCCGTCGGGTCCCTCTCCGGTGCCCTGTGGGCGGCCAGGCGCCGCAGCCCCCGCCCGCGCACGGTCGTGGTGGCGGCCTTCGCCCTGGGAGTCTTCTCCCTCCTGCTGGCCGTCATGCCCACCTACCTGACTTTCACCCTCGCGACGATCCCGGTGGGCCTGTGCGTCCTCACGCTCCTGACCAGCGCCAACCAGACCGTGCAGATGACCACCGAGCCGTCCATGCGCGGCCGGGTCCTCAGCATCTACATGATGTTCTTCCTGGGGTCGACGCCGGTTGGGGGCCCGCTCATCGGCTGGGTGGCCGATGCCTGGGGGACCGCGCATCGCCATCGCGGTCGGCGGCCTGAGCGCTGTCCTCGCCGCCCTGGTCGCCGCCGCCTGGAGTTACAGGCACTGGAACCTGTCCCTGCACTACTCCTCCACCCGCCCCTACCTCAGGACCGCCTCCAAGGCGCCGGAAGCTCCGCGGCAGCCTCCGGAATCGGAGGGCCGGAGCGACGCCGACGTCGACTGACGGAATCGGTCGAGAGCCGGCTGAGCCGCTGGACGAGCAATACGCACGCTACCTGTCGCGCATCTTCGAGGCGCTGGGGAGTCCTCCCCAGGCGAGGATCGGCGCGCCTTCAGGCAGTGTTGGCGGACCTTGCGGCGCGCCGATTATCCTTTCAAGAAGCGCGGCGCAACGAAGAAGTCCCTTTCCGGACTCGAGCGGTCGCGGTAACCCACCTCAAGCAGGAGCCCACCTCATGAGCGAGCTGATCGACACCACCGAGATGTACCTCAAGACCGTCTATGAGCTTGAGGAGGACGGCGTTCCACCGCTGCGCGCCCGCATTGTCGAGCGCCTCGACCACTCTGGGCCCACGGTCTCCCAGACGGTGGCGCGTATGGAGCGTGACGGCCTCATCAAGGTCGCCGACGACCGTTCCCTCGAGCTCACCGACGAGGGCCGCCGGCGGGCCACTGAAGTGATCCGCAAGCACCGGCTTGCTGAAAGGCTGCTCCTGGACGTCATCGGCTTGGACCGCCGGCTCGTCCATGAGGAGGCATGCCGTTGGGAGCACGTGATGAGTGAGCAGGTCGAGGGACGCCTGGCCAGCATCCTTGACGACGTCTCCACCGATCCCTTCGGTAACCCCGTCCCGCCGCAGACGGCTGAGCACCCCCGTCCCTCCGCCGATGAGGTCAGTGCGGAACGGCTTGCCAGTCGTGAGACCACGACCGCTGTCGTCAGCCGCATCGGCGAGCCGATCCAGGCCGATGCCGAGCTCATCGCCGCCCTCGAGGATGCGGCGATCACGGCCGGTGCCCAGGTGGAGCTGCGTGTCAGTGCCGGCGGGGTCCGGCTCGTCGGCGCCTCTGGTGATCCCGTCGTCCTGTCCGACGACGTCGCCCGTCATCTCTTCGTGCGGCGCTGAAGCCTCGACGAAAGCGCTCTCTGCCAGAACCCTCAGAGGACCTGAAAACAGCCTGTGCAGGCGAGGAGATCGGCTGGCGTCCCGCATTCCACATATCGGAATGCGGGACGCTGTTCTGTGGTCTATGTCATGACTAAGCGACCTCTCTCACTGAGGGTTCCTCTGAACTGGGGGCAGAGAAGTTGCGGCAACGACTCCGATAGGCGGTTGCGATCTTCCCGCGAAATAACGCCATTCTCACCATTAGGTTGGTATGGCTTGTCGGACGGAAGTCCCTAAAGTCGTGTGGAGGAAAACGAAAAATCTCGCATGGTGTCCCGGCTCACAAGAGTGTGTGACACCTGGCCGTGACGAAGCGTCGGTCTGTCATGTAGCGTTCAGGTCGTTGCCGCAGACAACCGTCTCGGTGGCGTCTCGGATCGGGGCTTAGTCCTGCCACTCGATCTGAGGCAAGTGGAACCAACAACTCAAGTGGCAGGAACGGGGGAACCAACTACCGGTCGCCCAGGCGGACAGCCGAAGCGGCCTTGGGGTGAAGCCCGCATCTGCGGGCCGGACGTCTCCAGTCCGAACCCGACAGCTCACCTCGTCGGCTCAACAGGAGAAAGCATTCATGTCCTCACGCACCATCGCACGTCACCGCAAAGCCACCCGCGCCCTTACCCCACTGGATGACTTTGCTCCCACCGCGCGCCGAGGTCTGGCGGTCGCCGCATCGTCCGGTCTTGCCCTGACCATGATCGCCTCCGGCGCCAACGCCGCAGGCCACAGCGAGGTCACCTCCTCTGGAACCATTGAGGCTTCTGGCGTGACCCCCGGGGTCGGAATCCTCGCCGCCAACGCTCGCGAGGCCCTGGCCGCCAAGCAGCAGATCACCATCGCCCAGGCCAACTGGGTCACCGAGGCTGCTCCGCAGGTTGAGGCCGTTGCTCCGGCCGCTCCCGAGGCGCCCGCCGCTCCCGAGGCCCCGGCTGCTGAGGCTAAGGCCGAGCAGAGCACCGACAACGCCGGTGCCGCTGCTACTGAGGCTAAGGCCGACCAGGGGTCCGACGCTGCTGCCGCTGACACGCAGGCCGCTCAGACCACTCAGGCCTCGACCCCCGCGCCGACCGGCACCTCCAACTCCTCCGTCGTGGCCATTGCCATGCAGTACGTGGGCTCCCCCTACGTGTGGGGCGCCTCCGGCCCGAACGCCTTCGACTGCTCCGGCTTCACCTCCTACGTGTACTCGCAGGTCGGCATCAGCCTGCCCCGTACCTCCGGTGAGCAGGCAGTGGCCGGCACCCAGGTGTCCGCTTCTGAGGCTCAGCCCGGCGACCTCGTCGCCTGGCCCGGCCACGTCGGCATCTACGCCGGTGACGGCAAGGTGATCGACGCCGGTGACGAGTCCACGGGTGTTGTCTACCGCGAGATCTGGGGCTCTCCGACCTTCGTCCGCGTCGGCTGATCTCAGACGCTGAAGTCCTTCCGTGAGGGGTGGGCGCCGTAAGGCGCCCACCCCTCACGGCATGTCGGGGGAGGTGTAGACGGCTGTCAGGGTGGTTCGTGTGAGCAAAACGAAGACAGGCCTTTCATGTGGTGGTCCCCACACCCCTTTTCGAGGCAGAATGTTCCTTGGGTCGCAGACCGTATCTCAAGAAAGGGCAGATCCCATGACCGATGGCAATGTCATCCTCGTCGGAGTCGATGGTTCACCCGAGTCCCTGGCGGCAGTGGACTGGGCTGTTGCGCGCGCCGAGCGCCAGGGCTGGCGCGTTCACATCCTGTGCGCCTACTCTCTGCCCTCCTTCACCACCGCGTCCCTCGACGGCGGCTACGCGGCGCTCGACGACTCGGCCATCAGGTCGGGTGCCCAGGCCGTCATTGACGAGGCCGTCGAGCGCGTCAAGAAGACCGGCGTGGCCGTGACCTCCTCCCTGGAGACCGGGGACCCGGCCGGCGTCCTCGTCGACCTCTCCGAGGAGGCCACCCTGGCCGTCGTCGGTACCCGTGGAGGCGGTGGCTTCGCAGATCGCCTCCTGGGAACCGTCTCCTCCGCCCTGCCCTGCGCACAGTCACTGCCCGGCCGTCGTCGTGCCCCAGCGCACCGAGGGGGCCGACTACACGCCCGTGCGCCGCATCGTCGTCGGGGTCGACGGATCCTCCTCTGCCCGCAAGGCTCTCAAGTGGGCCGTCACCGAGGCGGAGGCGTGGGGCGCCGAGCTCACCGCCATCGCCGCCGTCCCGATGGCCTCCGGAGCCGGAGCGCTCGCCTGGCTGCCGGCCGCCGTCGACCGAGAGCAGGTCCTCGCCGACGTCCGCTCCGGGCTGGACCGGGCCATCAACGAGGCCCTTGAGGGCCATGAGGGCGTCACCGTTCGCCGTCACGCGCTGGACGGCAACCCGGCCGAGCTCCTGGCCGAGTTCTCCACCGCCGTGGACCTCGTCGTCGTCGGCTCGCGCGGACGCGGGGGCTTCTCCGGACTCCTGCTGGGCTCCACCAGCCAGGCCGTCCTGTCCCACGCCTCGTGCCCCGTGCTGGTGGCGCCCTCGCAGCACGTCAAGGGGGAGCGTCGTACGTCACGCACCTCCACCCCGTGGGGTCGCGCCTGAGAATGATTCCGCTGCGGCGAGCGTGAGCCGGCTCGCCGCAGCGCCACCCCGGTGCTCGAGTGGCCATGGGTGGGCCGATCCGCTGGTAGTCTTCCGCTCAGGCCCTCGTAGCTCAGGGGATAGAGCACCGCTCTCCTAAAGCGGGTGTCGTTGGTTCGAATCCAATCGAGGGCGCGGACACCGGCCAGTCCCGGTCGGCTTCTGCCGGCGGCGGTGGGCCACTGGCGCACTCAGCGCCGGCTGAAGGCGGCCCTTCCCCACCGGTACCGGCTCATGGGCGAGCCACGCGCCCGGTGCGTCTCCATGCGCAAGTGTCGATCGGCCTATATCTTGAGCGTATGACGCCTTCGTTCTTCTCCTTCGGCCGCAAGCGGCGCGATGCTGCCCTCCGGGAGGATGAGCGCAAGGGTGCCAGAGCCTCGGTCGGATCGGATCAAACCGCGAGCCGACGGCGTTTCGCCGCTGACCTGGGGGCCCTGGCCGCGGCGCCGAGCACGCCCGAGCCCTGCCCCTGAACCGGCGCCCCCGGCCCCTGTGCGCCCCGCGCCCGCACCGCCACTGAGCGAGGCGGACGTCGAGCGGCGTGAGCGCATTGATGCGGCCCTGTCCACCTGGCGCAGCCAGCTCGTGGATCTGGGAGGCGTGGCGAGCCTGGATGACATCACTCTGCTCGACGGCGTCGTCGATCTCACGGCCGCGCACCCCTCGGGCCTGGCCCAGCTCTACGCCGGACGCCCCACCCACCTGTCCAGCATCGTGCGCGAGCGCAACGCCCTGGGCGCGGCCCGCCAGTCCCTGCGGGAGGTCTCCGCCCGCACGGACGTCCTGGCCCGCCAGTTCGGCGTCGCACCGGTCTACCTGGCCATCGGGGTGGCCACCTGGAACGAGACGGTTCCCGAGGACGGAGAGGACGACGACTCCCTCCACCTCGTCGACAGCGCTTCGCCGGAGGCGGACCTGACCGCCCAGATCCCGCACGTCGAGCGCATCGCCGCCGAGCACGCCGCCCGCAACGCCCTGGCCGCCGCCGGCCTCACCGTCCCCGAGGTCCCCTCGGGGCCCCGCGTGCGCACCGTCAACGCCCCCGTCCTGCTGCGCCCCGTCCGCCTGACCAGCGCCACCGCGGACGCCACCCTCACCCTCGATCCCACGATCGAGGTGAACCCGGTCCTCACCCGCGCCCTGCGCCGCTACCAGTGCACCACCGACATCGGTGACATCGCCCGTGCGGCTCTGTCCTCGGCGGGATTCACGCCCAGGTCCGCCCTGGCCCGCATCGGAGCCCCTGGGCCGCCAGTACCCTGCCCGGTTTCGAGATCCATGAGCGTCTCGTCGTCGGCGCCTTCGTCCACCCCGGTCAGGCGCTGGTCGAGGACTTCGACGCCGTGCTGGAGCGCTCGCGCACCTCCGCCCTGGTCGCGGCCATCGCCGGAGACGAGGGGGCTCGCGAGGCCCTCAGCGTCGAGCTGCCCCCGCCCGTCCCCACCGACCGGGTCCCGGGGGCCGAGCGTGGCGTGGGGGACCTGGAGCCCGCCCAGCTCGACGTCATCGAGGCGGTGGGCACCGGGGCGAGCTTCCTCATCGATGCACCTCCCGGCTCCGACGTCGCCGGAGCCCTGGCCGCCGTCTTCGCCGACGCCGCCGCCTCCGGGCGCACCGTGCTGCACGTGCCCGCCACCAGTGCCGATGGGCACGCCGTCGCGGCCGCCCTGCGTGAGGAGGGCCTGGGATCCATGGTCCTGGACCTCACCGAGGACGCCGCCTGGCGTCAGCACGCCTCCGAGGGCATCCGTGAGAGCCTGGGAGTTCAGCCGCCCCAGCTCGACGTCGCCGGGATCATCTCCCTGCGCGACCGGCTCACCACCGTCCGCTCCCGCCTGGACCGCTACGTCAGCGCCCTGCACCGGCCCCGCGATCCCTGGTCGGTCTCCGCCCTACGAGGCCCTCCAGAAGCTCGCCGAGGCTCACCAGCCGTCGCGACCGGGCCACCACCCGGGCCCGCATCGACGCCGAGCACCTGGGCGGGCTGGACGAGGACGGCAGGGAGCGGGCCCTGGCCCTCCTGCACCGCGGGCACGTCCTGGGGCTGTTCACCCCAGAGGTCGCCTCCAGCGCCTGGAACGGGATCCCGGTGGCCGACATGGATGAGGCCACCGACGCGCTCATCCACCTGCGGGCCCTGGCCAACGACCCTGCTGCCCACCATCCAGGAGCACACGGCCACGGTCGCTCGCACCACGGGCCTGAGCCGGGCCCGCAACCTGGGCCAGTGGATCGAGCAGCTCGACATGTTCGACGGCGTGCGCGAGTCCCTGGACGTCTTCCCTGCCGGAGGTCTTCGAGCGCTCCGCTGCCGACATGGTCATCGCCACCGCCTCCAAGCGCTGGCGCGACGACCGGGGTATCCACATGGACGGCTCGCGGCGCCGGCGTTTCACGCGCCAGGCCAATGACCTGGTGCGGCCGGGCCGCGTCGTCGACGACCTGCACGCAGAGCTGGTCAGGGTCCAGCGCCGCCGTGAGGTGTGGCGCCGACACGACCCCGACGGCGGTTGGCCCCGTCTGCCCCAGGGGCTGGACGAGATGCGCCGCACCGCCGGTCGGGCGCGCGGCGCCGTTACCGAGGTCCAGCCGCTGCTGGCGCGCGCCGAGGACTCGCCGGTGCTCATGGACATGCCCCTGGAGGACCTCCTGAGCTGGCCCGCTCGCTGGCCGCCGATGATCTCACCGCTCAGAAGCTCCCCGAGGTCAACCGCATCCGCACCGACCTCGAGGAGATGGGCCTGAGCGACTTCGTGGCCGACATGGCCTCCCGGAGCGTCGAGGACGAGCAGCTCGAGCCCGAGCTCACCTACTGCTGGTGGTCCTCGCTGCTGGCCCAGACCCTCGCTGCCGACCCCGACCTCGGCGGCCTCGATGCGCGGGCCCTGTCCCAGATGGCCGTCTCGCTGCGGGAGCTCGACGCCGCTCACACGCGTTCCCTGTCCGGCCCCGTGGCTCAGGCCTGCGCCCGCAGGGTGCGCGCCGCCGTCGAGCAGGACAAGGCCGATGCCCGCGCCCTGTACATCGCGCTGGCCCGCGAGGACGGCGTCCCGCTGCGCGAGGTCATCGACGCCCACCCCATGGCGCTGCTGGCCCGGCCGATCTGGATCGTTCCGCCCACGCTCGTGCCCCAGATCTTCTCGCCGACGGCGGTGGTGGACCTGGCCGTCCTGGACGCCTCCACGCCCATGCCGGTTCCGCAGGTGCTGCCGGCCTTCGTGCGCGCCGAGCAGGTTCTCGTCGTCGGCGACTCCCGGCGCGCGACGACGGGCCTGGCCGCCGAGCTCGGCCCGCTTCTGCCCACCCGCACCCCTGCCGACGGCCCGCAACAGCCTCGACGCCGGTATCGCCTCCTTCCTGGCGGCCAACGGCTACGAGGGTGTCGTGGAGGCCGTTCCCTCCCCGCCGGGGAGGCCCACCTGACTCTGGAGCTCGTGGACGGCAGGGGATGCCGGCCCCCGGGCAGACCGCGGTCGAGACCGTGGAGGCCGAGGTCTCCCGCGTCGTCGACATGGTCATCGACCGGGCGCTGACCCGGCCCGAGGAGTCGCTGGGCGTCATCGCCCTCAACCGGCTGCACGCCGACGCCCTGCGCTCGGCCATCACCCAGGCGTCCGCCGGCGCCCCCGGCTCTGGAGGAGTTCTTCGCCCCCGGTGCCGTCGAGCCCTTCACCGTGGTCGAGCTGGCCGAGGCCCGCGCCCTGCGGCGCGACCACATCATCATCTCGGTGGGCTACGCCAAGACCCCGCACGGGCGCACCATCCACAACTTCGGCCCCGTCTCCGACCACAGCGGCATGGTGGGACTCGTCGAGGCCCTGTGCGCCTCGCGAGGCAGCACCCAGGTGGTCTCCTGCCTGGCCGCCGGCGACATCGATCGCGACCGCCTGCGCGCCCCCGGAGCGCGCCTGCTGCGCGAGGTCCTGGCCCGCGCCGAGGACGCCTCCCAGACAGGCAACTCCGCAGGCAAGGTGCCCGACCGGCTCCTGGTGGACCTGGCCGAGCACCTGTGGCGCAAGGGCCTGTCCGTCGTCCCCCGCTACGGGACCGACGGCGGCGTGCGGATCCCACTGGCCATCGGCCACCCCGACTACCCCGACGAGCTGCTCGTGGCGGTCCTGACCGACGACGTCGACTACGTCTCCGAGCCGAGCCTGCGCCGCCGTGACCGCCACCGCGTCGAACGCCTCGAGAGGCGCGGCTGGCGCGTTCACATGGCCTTCTCCGCCGGAGTGTTCGTGGACCCGGAGGCCGAGGCCAAGGCGGTTGAGGAGCTGGTTCTGGCCGTCCTCGTGGAGCGTCAGGGGGGTGCCACCCCGCCGATGGAGGCTGTGCCCGAGCGTGTCGACGACTCGGCGCGCGCCGTCCCCGAGACGCCCGAGCCCGAGCCCGATGAGGTGCATGAGCGTGCCGAGCGCCCCCGCATCGCCCAGGGACTGCCGTTGCAGGCCTACTCCGACGACCAGCTCGACGATCTCATGGCCTGGATCCGCTCCGATGGCGTGGGCCGCTCCGAGGCCCGGGAGGTCGAGGAGCTGAGGTCAGCCCTGGCCCTGCGCCGCCGCGGCTCGGGTATCGACGCGGTCCTGACCAATGCCGTGAGGCGCACCCGCTGAGCCGGGTCCGATCGATCTGAGCAACGCCGTGAATGACGGAGCTCCTGAGTGGAGAGGCGCCCGGCGCCGTCGCCGGGTCGTCGCCCTGTCCGCCCGGGACCAGGAACGCGTCTCCCGCGGGAGAGAGTCCCGAGGACCTGGCGATGGCCGACTACGAGCATGACGCCCTCAGTGGCATCGGGGGAGGACTCGATACCCCCGAGCCCGGTGGCTCCGGTTCCAATGATGCCCGCCTCAAGCGAGACGTTCCCCCGCACTGGGGCTGATATTGAGCAGCGGCGCGTAATGCCGGCTGACATTCTTTGAGGTGACAGGAAGAGGATGAAGGCCCCGCCGATCGCGTGGATCGGCGGGGCCTTGAAGTGATGCTGCGAATGCGGTTATCGGATCGCGGCGGGACTCACTGCTTAGCGGCGTTGGCGGAGAGCAGGTCGCGGATCTCGGTGAGGAGCTCGACGTCGGTGACCTCCTTGGCCTCCTCCTCGGCCTTCTCCCTGGCCAGGCGCTCCTTGACCTTGTTCATCGGCAGAACGATGGCGAAGTAGACGGCGGCGGCCACGAGCAGGAAGTTCACCACGGCAGTAATGATCGTACCGGGCTGGACGAACTCGGTGGCGCTCGCGGTGAGCTTGAACTGACCGACGGAGTCGAAGTTCGGCTGACCGACGACCTGGCTGATCATGGCCATGATGACATCGGTGATCGCCTTGACGATCGGCGAGAAGGCGGCACCGATGATGACGGCGACGGCGAGCTCGAGGGCGTTGCCCTGCGAAATGAACTCCTTGAATCCCTTGAACATGGCGATCCTTTCGTAGCGGCGCGGGCAGACGTCTGCCGGGGTGCGCCATCGGGGACTGGTAAAAGTGAAGCGCCTTATCATCCGTGTAAGGCACCACAGCGGCATTACGGGCTCAGTGCAATGCCGAGCGTGCTATTCGTAGCCGCACCAACTACCAGAATAACGCTACCAGCAGGAATAGCCAGTGTGATAAGTGTTACTTTCTTGTTTCCTGTCCATCGACTGTTCTCTCCGGCCTCCTGGGTCGCGATCACTCTCGCTCCGGCGCAGAGAACTGCGCTGTGTGCTCCGAATGGCGTCGCGGATATTCCTTGAGAAAGGCTTTGAGAAGACTTCTGAATTCCTGGTGATTGCTGCTCGGGTGGTGGAGGTGACGGTGTGGTGGGGGCGAGTGAAGGTTCGTTTGCCTGGCCCTTTTCCGGGTTACCCTGCTCGGAGGGGATTTCCTCGCGCTCTTTAGATCCATTGTCGGATGAGTCATTCACTGTGCCTTCCTGTGGCTGCGGTGCCTGCGAGGCATCGGCCTGCGGCGTCCAGCTCTCGGGAGCCTGCCCGATGACGTCAACCCTCGCTCCGGGGCGGGCGAGCTCTGCACCGACGTCGACCGGAACCTGGACCAGGCGCTCGTCGGCTCCGAGCTGCTGAGTCATGTTCCCGCTGGTCATCGAGGTGGTCAGAACGGTACCCGGCTCCAGGGCGATGGCTGCCCGGGTGCCGACCACCTGCTCCTGGGAGGCCAGTCCCGGCTTGGGGAGCGCCGACGTCGGGAGCCTGCTCGTGGTGACGTCCTGCTCGGCGATGAGCGCTCCGGCGCCGATCGGGCGGGCTGCGACGAGCACCTGGCGGCCTTGTGCAGGGCCCGGGCGCAGGATGCTGAGAGCCACGAGGACCGCTGTCCCCAGGCACACCGCCACGACCAGGTGACGGTGGCGCCACAGCAGGAGCGAGGGACGCCACGTGGCACGTCGCCCGTCGCGGGACGAGGGAGCGAGGGGTGGGCTGCGGGCGGCGGGACCGGCGGTGGTTGAGTCTCATGTCCCCAGGATCAGGGGGTCGTCGCGGCTCGGCACCCGCGGCCTGCGGCTCTGTGGACTGCGGGGTGCGCCAGCGAGCCTGTGGCCCCGGGCGCTGGTCCCACCTCCCGATGTGGGGTGTGGGATCCCTTAGGACTCCGGGGATCTGGCGTGTGCCGGTGAGCCGGCGGCCAGCAGGAACCACTCCTCGGCAGTGATGACGGCGTCCACGGGCTCGTCGTGCTCCTCCACGGGCAGTGGCCCGGCCACCACCTCCTCGGGGTGGATGATCGCGAAGATGTGGGTGCCCGGTGCCCGCAGCGGCAGCATCCGGTCGTACCACCCGCCGCCCTGTCCCAGTCGCCGCCCGTCCCGGTCCACGCAGAGCGCCGGAACGAGGAGAGCCTCTGCCTCGTGCACCGCCTCGGCCGGCAGTGTGGGACCGCTGGGTTCCAAGGGGCGTCTCGGTGCCCGCTCGGCGAGGTCCGCAGACCCCCTGGAACCGGCCCCAGCATCGTGCCAGGTGCGGTCCGAGCACCGGCAGCAGTACCTCAACACCGGCCTCATGAAGCCGTTCCAGCAGCAGTCGGGTGCAGGGCTCGGCGCCCATCGACACGAAGGTCGCCACCGTCGTCGCGCCGGCCACCGCCTCCAGGGCGTGCTCGGTCAGAGCCTCGCAGGCCGCCGTGTGCCCGGAGCCGGGGTGGTGGTGATGGGCGCGGCGGTGCGCCCGCAGCACCTTGCGCAGCTCGTCCTTGGCGTCGTCGACCTCGAGTCGGCTCGTATCGGGAAGGTCCAGCGCGCCGGTCGTCATGGGGTCATCTTCGCAGGTGAAGACGCCTCGTGTCTGAACCGTTCGTCCCGGCGGGGCACAACGCGTGTCGTCAACCTGACGGTAACCTGAGTGCCATGAGAACAGTGGCCGAACACCTGGCCGCCTGCCTGGAGATCGCCCAGGCGGCAGCGCCCCTCGACGTGGTCCTTCCCGACGCGGTCGGATGCGTCCTAGCCCAGGACGTCGTCGCCGGAATCGACCTGCCCGCTGTGGATCTGGCCGGCCTGGACGGCTACGCGGTCATCGCCAAGGACGTCGCCGAGGCCGCTCAGAACAACCCGCTCGAGCTCGACGTCGTCGACGTGGTGCGCGCCGGGGACATGCGCCCCTGCCACCTCGTCCCCGGAGCCTCTGTCCTCATCGACTCCGGCGCCCCCATGCCGCTGGGGGCCGACGCGGTCATCCCCTGGACCGATACCGATCGCGGTGAGTCCCGTGTCAGCGTCCACCGCGCCGTCGCGAGCGGAGCCAACGTGCGTCGGCGCGCTGAGGATGTGAAGTCCGGAACCACTGTCCTCAAACGAGGATCGCGCATCAGTGCCCGCCAGGTCGCCCTCCTGGCCGGTCTCGGCTTCCACCGGGTGCGCGTGCGCCCCGCCCCGCGCGTCGTCGTGGTCTCCATCTGCGACGAGCTGGTCGAGCCCGGTCACTTCCGGGAGGTCGGAGACGTCTTCGACGCCAACGGCCACGCCCTGGCCTGCGCCGTCACCGATGCCGGCGGCCAGGCCTTCCGCGTCGCCGCCGTCCCCGACGAGCTGCGCGCCCTGGCCGACACCATCGAGGACCAGCTCGTGCGCGCCGACGTCCTCATCACCACCGGAGGGCTGAGCGTCGGCCAGGGAGACACGGTCAAGGAGGTCCTCGCCCCTCTGGGCTCGGTGCGCTTCGACGCCGTCGCCATGTCCCCGGGCCGCCAGCTCGGCGTGGGGACGGTCGAGGGCACCCCGATCTTCTGCCTGCCCGGCGATCCGGTCAGCGCCCAGATCGCCTTCGAGACCTTCATCCGGCCGGTCCTGCGGCAGATCGCCGGGCGCACCTCCCTGCACCGCTCCAGCCTGCCCGCCGCCATCTCGGAGGGATGGCACTCGCCGTCCGGCAAACGCGAGTTCGTCCCCGTGCACCTCAGTGGCTCACCCGCACGCGGATACCGTGCCGAGCCGACGTCGCCGCCCGGCACCGTCCGGCTGTACGGCCTGTCCGAGGCCAACGCCATCGCCGTCGTTCCCGAGGACACGAGCACCGTGGTGGCCGGTGATACCCTCCACTGCCTCCTGCTGGACGCCTGATGTCCGACTCGGCCTCGACGACGCCCGCTGACTCCCTCGGCGGGGGACTGCGGCGGGCCGTTGCCGGCCTGCTCCTCGGGGTGGGCTCATCCGCGCACTTCACCTGGCCGGTGCGCCTTGAGCCCGACGCGGCCCGGGAGGGGCGGGGACACGGGCGATACGAGCTCTCCCGATCGCCCATCCATCGCCGTGCGCGAGCTGCGGCCCTCCGACGAGCAGGCGTGGCGTGCGCTGCGACTGGCGGACAATGACCGGCTCGCACCCTGGGAGGCGACTCTTCCGCCCGGTGGCGGGGAGACCCCGAGTGCCTTCGCCGGCTTCGTGCGCCACCAGACACTGCGGGCCAGGCTGGGTGAGGCGATGCCCTTCGTCGTCGAGGTCGACGGCGCCTTCGCCGGGCAGGTCGCCGTCGACCCGATCGTCTGGGGCGCCATGCGCAGCGCCCAGGTGGGCTACTGGATCGGAGGGGACTGGCAGGGGCGCGGAATCATGCGCCTGTCGGTCGCCATGGTCCTTGACCATCTCCTGGGGACCGGTCGGGTTGCATCGTGTGGAGATCAATGTGCGCCCGGACAATGAGCGCAGCCTGGCTCTGTGTCGTGGGCTCGGGCTGCGCGAGGAGGGCTGCGGCGCGGCTACATGCATATCAATGGCTCCTGGGCCGACCACGTCTCCTTCGCCGCTCTCGCCGAGGAGGCTCACGGGCCGGGACGGCGTCGGCTTTCAGCGGAGGCTCATCCGAGGCTGAGGATTTGTCACGGCCTGCCGGAGTGGGGGAGCCCGTTTCGAAGGGGTGGGCGCGGGGACAGTCTGGGCTGCGCCTTGATGAGTGGATGGCCGCCGACCAGGACACGGGAGTCGGTACAGAAGAAACGTATGTGACTCATGTGGTGACAGAGGTGAGTTGCTGGCAGTGTGATGTCTTGAATCCCAGGTATTTCGCAGGAAAAACCGGAGTGTTCCTGCGCGGGGAGGAGGGTGGGCGCGCCTACGGTTGCAGTGTGGGAATCGAGATCTGGGCAGTCATCGCCCTCATCACGGTTCTATCCGTGTACCTCCTTCCGTATTTGGTGGGGCGCCGTGAGATGGCGTGGCGCTCCAACGTCCAGGACCGCTACTCAGCCGAGCTGCGTGTCCTGGCCACGGGCACGGCCGCCGTCGAACGCGACGACACCTGTGCAAGCAGTGGGCATGCGGAGCTCTTTCGACGTCGACCGGAGGTGAGGGCGATGAACAGGCCCGCCGTGAGGAATGTGCGTGCCCTGCGCACCGAGCGCGAGCTCGACCATGCCCGTCAGGTTCACGCCCAGGGGCGCGAGCGTCGTCGGGTAGCCGCCTCGCACCGCGGGATCGTCGCCAGCGTCCTGCTCGGAGTCTCGCTCGGCGCCTGGGTGCTGGGTCTTGTGACGGCTCTGCCGTGGTGGCCCGGGCCCTGCTGCCCACGGCGCTGCTCGGGGCCTCGATGGTGGCCGGACGTCGGGCCGCCCTGGCCTCCGCCGCGGCGGACCGCCGCGAACGTCGTCGGATCGCCGAGCTTGAGCACACTCTGGTGAGCCTGACCGGCCGGCGCTCCTCGGCCTCCGTCGTGGCCGCGCCCCTGTTCCTCCGTTGACAGCGCCGGTAGCGCCGCCAGTGTCAGTGCGGCCTCGCCCGCGGCGCCTGCCGTCAGCGCGGGTGCCGTGCGGGACCCCTTCATGGAGCGCCTCGCCCAGGAAGGTGCCCAGCAGGCGGCGGCCCGTTCCGCGACGTCGGCTCCGGAGACAACCGCTGAGGCAACCACGGGAGCGGCTGTCGAGTCGCCCGCCGAGGTCGAGGTCTCACACGCCGCAGATTCTGAGGCGCAGCGCATGGCCGAGCTCGACGCCGATCTGGACGCCGAGACCGCCGCGGCGGTGGCCGCCGAGCGTGAGGCGACCCGCCGGGCCTCGGTGTACGTGCCCTCGCGTCACGCCGGCAAGGTCTCCCGAGACATGGGCGTGCGTGAGGCGGTCTCACGCGACGGTGGTGAGGAGAGCTCGCCGGGCACCAGGACTTCGTCGCCTCCCTGTCGACATCGACCTCCCGTCGCCCTGACCGGCTGGGGGAGCTCTTCGCCGAGGCGAGCGCCATCGAGCAGGAGGCGCAGAAGGCCGCGGCCTCGGCCCCCGAGGCTCCCGTGCGTGTCCAGCAGGCTGCTCCGGCCTCCTCTCCGGCGGTCTCTGAGCCTGCCCGTCCGGCCGTGCGGCCGCAGGCTCCTGCCGCCGCTGCTCCCTCCGAGACGGAGGGGGTCGCCAGGAGGAGACGACGACGTCGACCCCGCCCCAGGGGTGGAGGCCGGTCCATGTACCCGCCCCGACCTACACGCTGGCGGCCCGGGCTCCCCGACGCTCCTATGCGGATCCGGAGGTCGATCCCGGTACCTCCGCGCCGGTGCCCGCCCGTCCGCAGACGGCCCGTGCCTACGTCCCCGCTCCCGTGGAGGACGACGAGGAAGAGCTCTTCCACCCCATCGACCTCGACGCCATCCTCGAGGGGCGGCGCGCGGCCGGTGAGTGATCGTCACGCCGTGTGGTGCGGTCGCCCGCCCAGGCAGCTCTGGGCGAGTCCGGCGCGGTGGGCGGGACTCACCGCCACCGAACTTGCCAGGACGCCCGGCAGCGGTGCTAGGATCAACCCGCACTTGGGGCTATGGCGCAGTTGGTAGCGCGTCTCGTTCGCAATGAGAAGGTCGGGGGTTCGAATCCCCCTAGCTCCACCATCTCAGAGGTCTGTCCCGCCAGGAAACTGGTGGGGCAGACCTTTTTCGGCGTTCCCATCGTCATGGGTGACGGTGTCCGGCTGTTCGGTGCCGCTGGGGCCGTCGTGCAGAACTTTGATCTGGTGAGTTGTCGAGGCTTCGAGTCCGGCGTCGTGATTGAGGAATACATCCGCACCATCCGGTAGCAGTCCACTGAGCGCCTAGGCCTCACCCTACGGATCGCGCCCTACCCGAATCGGGTGGAGCGGTTACTTAGAGGAGCTAGACGCCGCACAGTCCTTCGTACTCTGGCCTCAGGCCGGTTCCGCTGTTACGCGAAGGTCTCTCTACTCATGACACTTCAATGGTGAGGACGTCTACCGGCTGTGTTTGGTGAGACTGGAGCGTGATGCGGACAATCCGCTCCATCTCGATGAGACTTTGGCACCGCCATCAATACGATCTGGCTGTCCGAGGAGTCCATGGCCCACGATCCCCTCGAATACCTGCAGTCGGTATTGCATCGCTCGACTTCCTATACCTATCGGATGCCGTTCAAGATCGACGCGAGTATAGCCAATGCCGACGAGCGGGCGTTCGCGGCATATTCGAGACTCGGTGAGGAAATCGGGCTGGCATTTCACGTGATCGATGACCAGATCAACGTAGTTCCACTGACAGAAGAGCGGAGTAAAACTACTGCCGAGGACATCGCAGCGGGCACGGTGACGTTGCAGGTGTTGCTCATCCTGCAACGGGCCGATCGCAACCGGGCGGCGGAACTGGTCCGCATCCTGCGGGCTAGCACGACCGATCAGCGCGAGCTACGAAACGCGGTCAGCATCATGCGGGAGCGTGGGGCGCTCATCGAGGCGCGGGCCATCGTAGGTCAGCACCTGGATGCCTGCCTGCGCATCATCTCCAACATGAACTTCCTCCACAGCAACGATAGCGAGTTGTGGTGCAGTTTTATACCATATTTTTCGAACCGCGATCGATGGAAGGAAGCATCCCCATGACCACGTCCGTTGAAACCGATCGCGGGACCATCCGCGTCAGTTCGTTGACTAAGACGTACCCGGGGCCCTACCCATGGCCTGAAGGTGCTCGACGACGTTTCGCTCGCTGCCGAGCGGGGCAGCTACATTGCTCTGCGGGGTGTCTCGGGTAGCGGCAAATCGACCCTGCTCAACATCCTGGGTGGCATCGAGGTGTTTGACTCAGGAAAGGTCGAGGTGAGCGGGGCAGACCTGGGCATCTTGTCGCGAGGACAACGCACTGCCTTCCGGGCCAGCACCATTGGTTTCATCTTCCAGTTCTTCAACTTACTGCCCACCCTCACCGCCTTGGAGAATGTGTCTGCGGCGCTCGAACCGCTGGATAAAGCGGCTGTTGAGCGGCGCGAGCAGGCGATGGACATGTTGGACGCAGTCGGGATCGCACACCTTGCCGGCAACTTCCCCGCCCAGATGTCCGGTGGCGAGCAGCAGCGTGTCTCGATCGCCCGGGCGATGGTCAAGCAGCCTCCGGTGATTCTGGCCGATGAGCCAACTGGTGCGCTTGACCACAAGAATGCGACGCAGGTACTTGACTGCCTGACCCGGTTGCAGCAGCAGATCGGCACCACGATCATCGTCGCCACCCACGATCCGATCGTTATCAGCTATGCCACCGAGACCTGGGAAATGTGCGATGGCGCTATCGAGGTTGGTCGCTCATGATCCAGATTCACAATCCGGCCCGTGTCCTTCCGCTCACCTCGCTGCAGAAGTTCGCCCTCGGCTCGGCCTGGTCGATGGTCGGTCGGCTGATGCTGTTGATTGCGGTAGCGTCCATGGCCTTCTCGATGCTGGTTGGCGAGTACTCGGCCCTGTCGAGCATCACAAAGGCGCGTGATAGTTGGTACTCTGCGGGTCAACTCGCAGACTTGGAACTGAGATTCACCCCCGCACCGAACCAGTCGGCGCCGCGCTTCGATGAGCTGCCCGGGCTGACCGATAGTATGTCCCGCCAGGTCCCTGCCCGGGCGCACAAAGCTGACCGGGGCCGACGACCTGGCGCTGACCGTAATCTCTTCCGATTCGGTATGGACAGGGTCCCGGTTGAACATTTCTGACGCCCCTTGAGGGGACCCTTCTGACGCGGGACGACGAGTCAGGTGCATTGATCGACCAGGGCATGGCGAACTACCACTCGGTCGGTGTCGGTGACTCACTGGACATTGAGGTTGGCGGCACCACGCGAACCGTGACCGTGCGCGGGATCGTTCGAGACCCCGAGTTCCTCATCGCCCCGCTCAACCCGGAGTCTGTTCATCTCGGCCAAGGACCCATGGGCGTGGTCTACCTGCCCCCGTCATCGCAGACCGTGAATAGCGTGGTCTTCAACTTCGAGCCGGGACAGGATCTCGACGCCGCTCGGCAGTCTGTTCTCGATGCAGCCGCCGCACAGCACCCTGTCCGGGGCCTACGCCTTGGAGCGGGAAGAGCAGTTCGCCTACCAGTATGTCGAGAAGAACCTTGACGTCTTCGGCGTCGTCATTCCCTTTGATGGTGCTGGTGGGGAGCGTTGTCGGCTGCCTTCGTGTCGATGTTTCTGTCGGCGCAGTGGATCGCACGGGAACGCAAGAGCATCGCAGTGCTGCTAGTGCAGGGCCATCGACCCATCGCTGTGGCCCGCGCCTATGTCCTGCCCTACATGTGGCTGGTCGTCTGGACCATCCTCGTGGGTCTGTTGGGATCGGTGTTCGTAGGGCGTGCGTTCCTGGAGAACTTCGCATCCTCGGTCGGGTTGCCGAGTGTGCCATTTGTCCTCGACCCCGTGGTGATCGCCATCGGTTGTGTTGGCACCCTCGTCGTTTACGGGCTCGGCGCAGCGCTTGCCTTTGCAGGGATCTTCCGGATGTCGCCGCGCGATGCGATGACCCGCACCGTCGACACCGGTCACGGCGGCCGCATCAGAGGGGCCTGGCTGGGGGCTCTGGTATCGAGCACCACAACCCGACTTTCAGTCAGAAACGTTCAGCGCAACCCATGGGTGTCTGCCCTGACCGTGTTGGCCATCGCGATCGGCTTTGGCCTGACGGCGGCCTATTCCCTGTCGTATTCCTCGGTGATCGCCACTTCTCGGTCAGCCGTTGACGGCAACGAGTGGGACCTGACCGTCGACTTCGTCCAACCACAGGCAAAGGCTCAGGCGGCAGCCCTCATGGGGGAGGCCGGCGTGAGCGAGTGGACACCGGTCATCAAGACGGTGGCCCAAGCGGCCAAAGGTTCAGTCATCGAAAATCTTATGGTCGGCGGCTTCGACCCGCAGAATACTTGGCACAAGGTCACTCTTGTCGAAGGCTCTGACATCTCCGACTCCGATCCGGATGGCGTGGTCATGGAGGCCGGACTCGCTCACCGGTTGGCACTTGAGCCGGGCGATGTCCTCACGGTGAATGCAGCCGGGACCAAGCACGAGGCCCGAGTAGTGGGGATCATGTCGTCTGCGTTGCCCGGTGAGGTTCGCTCGACGTTGGACTTCGCGAGCTCACTCACTGGAAGCGACCTGTTCTCGGGCGTGCTGGTCAAGGCCTCACCCGGCGCGATTGCATCGACCGCCGATGCACTGAACTCCGAATCGGGGGTGCAGCAGGCTTTGAGCAAGGACGAGATAGTCAAGTTGATTGTCGCGTCGTCCTCCCAGATCACAGCCCTGCTGTGGCTCGGTGCCCTAACAAGCATCGCGGTGGCGCTGTTGTTCGTGGGAGCGTGTCTTGGCTATACGATCCTGGAACGGAGACGCGAGTACTCACTGCTCAGTTTGCTCGGTTTCCGCAACGGAGCAATTCGCTGCACTGTGGTCATGGAGGCGTCACTGCTCGGGCTAGCTGGCATCGTGATCGCCTTCCCCGTCGCCTGGCTGGTTTCACGGCTACTCAACGAGCGCATCTCGGATGCCTGGTTCAACATTGACACCCAACTGTCGGCTCAACCATTCCTGGTGACGTTCTTGCCCGGACTCGTCCTCCTACCGCTCGCCGCGCTGCCATTGGCCCAGTGGGTGCTGCGCGCCAGCGATCCAGGAAACCGCGAACGAGGAATCGGTTGATATGAGTAAGGAGTAGTCTTGCAACGAGCTTTGTTGACGGTTCTATCTACGGTGTCCGGGCTGCGGTTCACCGGTGGCGTTAGCACCCTCAACCACCAACGGTTCGCTGATTGAGATTGAGGTAGTGCCGCTGGGACCGTCGCGCAGAACTTTGATCTGGCGAGTTGTCGAAGCTTCGAGTCCGGCGTCGTGATTGAGGAACACGTCCGCACCATCCGGTAGCAGTCCACTGCGCGCCACCCACGTGGTGGCTGCCGCTGCGGCGAATAGCCCGCTGTGCCAGGCGAAAGTCGGTCAGGAGGTCGTGGCCGGACCTCGATGTCGAGGCGGAGACGACGACGCTGCACGGGCTGGTGGACGGGCTCGCCATCCATCTGCTCGTCAACCCCGACCCCGGCTTCAGACGGCAGGCCCTGTGAATGATCGAGGTCAGTACTGACCGGCTACGGCCGGAGACTTGGTCTCCGTCCAGATGCGCGTCGACCGCCGGGACGACTTGACCTTGACACCGTGACAAGGCCTTCCCTTGGGGCAGGAGGTGGTCCTGATGACCAGTACAACCCCGCAGGACTCCCGTGTCGCGAATGCCCTGAGCGCTGAGAGCTCTTCGATCCGTCTGCAGGCGGCCCCTGGCCATCGGGTCCGGAGCCGACGCCGACTACACGGAACTGCTCGTCGAGCGGTGCGCGATCGAGCCGGACTTCTTCGTTCGGGACATGCTCTCCTGGGCCCTCACCCGCCTGCCGCCGGAGATCGTTCTGCCGCGCCTCCAGCGGGAGCTCGACTCCGGGTGCAACCAGGCTCGCAGTCAGGCCCTGCACACGCTCTCCAAGATCGGTGACAAGAGCGCCTGGCCCTGGATCACCCGTGAGATGCTCAGCGATCCCGACGACGGGATCGCGCGGACCGCCTGGCGCACCGCCGTCGTCCTCGTTCCGGAGGACGAGAAGGCGTCTCTGGCCGAGGAGCTGACGCGCCAGCTCGGTCGCGGAGACCGCAGCGTCCAGCTGAGCCTGAGCCGGGCGCTGATCGACCTCGGCGAGTTCGCCGACCCCGTCCTGGAGAAGGCCGCAGAGTCTCGATCCGAAGGTGGCTGCGCACGCCCGTGCCACTGAGCTGCTTCGGCAGGACCCGGAGAGAGGCTTTTGAGGAGGCCATCTCCGAGGCGAGGCTGATGCCCACACCGGGGGCGCCAGGCGCGGAGGGGTCGGATACTGGCGTGGCAAGAGCTGGGACTGAGAGGGCCGAGCCCATGGGGGTGCAGGAGGCGATGGAGTGCTGATAGGCGATGCGGCCCGGTCCTCCGGAGTGAGCGCCCGGATGCTCCGGCACTATGAGGCTCTGGGGCTGGTGCGGCCGACGGGCCGCACCAGCGCCGGCTACCGCGACTACTCCGCCGAGGACATCCGCAGAATCTTCCAGGTGGAGAGCCTTCGATCCATGGGGTTGTCACTCAAGCAGGTGGGGCGTGCTCTGGAGGACCCGGACCTGACGCCCGCCGCGCTCGTCGTCGACCTCATCCGGTGCACTGAGGAGCGTCTGGCCCAGGAACGCGAGCTGCTCGACCGGCTCCGGGCCATTGACGCCTCCGCGCCTGCCGACTGGCGCGACGTCCTGCGTGTCATTGACCTGATGCGAGACCTCGACTCGGAAAGTGCCGCACGCAGACAGCAAGCCGTTCTGATCCGATCTGCGGGAGCGCCGGTCCCCGTCGAGCTGCTGGCCGAAGCGCTTCTGAGCGAGTCCGAGCCGGATGTCGCGGGTGCGCTGCGCTGGGCCCTCGCCCGATCCGGCGGTGATGCGGTGGCGGCGCTGCGCGCCGGTGCTCGCGCAGAGGACACGGATGTTCGACGGCGCGCGGTTCGGGCGATCTCTGAGGTGCCCGAGGCGCCGGGCGCCGCCGTCGTGCTCGCACAGGCCCTCGATGACCCCGACGCGGTCGTGCGAGACTGCGCCGCTCTGGCGTTGGGACGATGCGGTATGACCGAGGCCGTCCCCGTCCTTGTCGCGATGGTGGTCGAAGGTGCCCACGATGTGGAGGCGGCGGAGGTGCTGGGAGTGCTGTGCCGTGACGACGAGCATGCGTCCTGGATCGTCAACGCTCTGACTGACGAGCTCGCCGCGCCCACCGCCGAGACCGCCGTGCGACTGCGTCTGACACAGGCTCTCATCGAGCTCCCGGTCGCTGCCGCCGGAGAGGCGCTTCGCCGGTTGGCCCGCGACTCCGACCCCGCCGTCGCCCGCCTCGCCTCGGTCTTCGCCTGAGTCCTGAACGAGCAGTGTCACCGAGGACGTATCAATGACGGGTGGTCGATGGGGCGTCGCAGCTCCCCACGACAGTGCAGTGATCTCACTCACGCATGATCGGCGACGGTCGGCAGAAGTGCGCGGAGTTGCGCGGATCTCCTGGATGTCTGACATGTTGTGGCAGTCGACCGAGGTAGGGCTTGTGCGACTTTTGCCAGCGGTGGCAGCGAATTCGTGCGTATCCTGGGATGGAAACCAACCAAGTGGACTGTTAACTGGAGATTCACCTTGCCGCAGCATGCTCAGATGAAGCGTCGGAACTTTCTGATGGGCGGTCTCGCCGTGGCTGCCTCGAGTACTTTCTTACCTGGCGCGATACAGACAGCGGCTCACGCGTCCCCAGCGCCGGCCGCCGGTCCTCCCGCGGCGCCGTCAAAGGTGCTGTCGGATATGCAGGACCCGCGTGCCTGGGTCCTCTCCTCCGAGGCCGGCTCCATACGCCCAGACACCTCCACCCACTCCCACGGGAGCCAGTCGCTGCAGATCACCACCACCGGCGACTCCCGCCGCCCCACCAGTGCCGACCTGGCGCTCTCGGGCATCGACATGACCAACTGCCAGTGGGATCTGTGGCTCCGCGCCGAGGACTACCGGCAGATCGAGAGCATCCAGCTCGAGCTCGGCGGGAAGGGTGAGGACTGTCTGCGCCTGGACGTCGCTCCCGACATGCGCACGCTGCGCACCGGTACCTGGTGCCGCGTGACCGTCAACCGCGCCGCTGAGCGCTCCGTCGTCGGCAACCCTCGTCTGGACCAGGTGACGCGGGTGCGCCTGAAGGCGGTACCCGCCTCTGACGCGGCACCGAGTCGGCTGTGGCTCGGGTACCTGGGCATCCCTGCCCTCGGCTGACAGCGGCATCGTCTCCATCTCCTTCGACGACGGCTACGACAGCGACTACAAGACGGCACGGGAAATCATGCAGGGGTACGGCATCCCTGCGGCAACCTCCTACGTCATCGCCGACAAGGTCGGGCTGCCTGGCCGCATGAACACCGACCAGCTCACTGAGATGCGCGAGGTTCACGGCTGGGACATCGCCGCTCACGCCTCCACCGACCTCACCACGCTCGACGAGGCGGGGATGCGCAAGGAGTTCGAGACGATCAGGTCCTTCCTCCTCGAGCACGGCTACCCGAGGGCGCGGCCCACTTCGCCCCTGCCCATGGGGCGGTACAACGACCTCGTGCTGCGCACCTCCCAGAGCTACTTCGACTCACTGCGCACCATCGACGTCGCCCCGGAGACCCTCGCGCCGGGGGACCCGTACCGGCTCCGCGTCTTCTACAGCGGCTCCTACACCACCGAGTCTCAGGTCGAGAAGGCCCTGGCTCGGTGCCGGGAGTACCGTTGCTGGACCCATATGGTCTTCCATCGGGTCGATGAGGATCCTGACGACGCTCCCGAGTCGGTTTCGGCGGCCACCTTCAAACGGTTTATGAAGCAGGTGGCTGACTCCGGCCTGCCCGTTAAGACGGTCCCGGAGATTATGCGCAGCCAGTCACCCGCACCGGCCCCGGACTGACGCGGCGCAGCACTCCGCACCGAACCGGCTCTTCGACACGGAAAGGCTGACGCATGCCCTGGTCATTCGGCTTCGTCGTCATGCTCGTCTGCCTTTCTCATCCTGCTGGCTTGCGGGGCGGTCAAGATGCTGTTCAAGCGCGGGATGCGGCTCAGGGCGGTACGGGTCCGCGGCAAGGACCGCGGTCGGGTGGTCACTGTGCGCACTCCGGTGACGACGACGGATGAGGCCCAGCGATCGGCCGATGCGACCGGGCTGCCCCGGGCGCTCATGAGGGCCGGCGGGCCACTGCCCAGCATTCTGGTGGTCCTCGGTGTGATGGGGTGGTTGTGCTGGCGTGTGCTGATGAGCCGTCACCATGTTCTGGACGCGTGGGTCGTGTGGACCTTCGATGGCCTCTTCGTGATCGTCGCCGTGCAGCTGGTGATGGCCGGCTTCGAAGGGCGCATGGTCGGTGGTGGCACGGTGCATCGGGTCGCCGTGCTCGTCCCCCTCTACAATGAGGATCCTGATGTCGTGGTTCAGATGCTCTCCGCCCTGTTGAACCAGACCTCTCCGCCGGCCGAGATCCACGTCGTCGATGACGGCTCCACCCAGGGCGCCTATCTGGAGGAGCGGGACTGGTTCATCCGCCAGGCGGCGATGGCCCGCATCTACGCCACATGGCAACGGACTGCCAATGAGGGCAAGCGTCATGCTCAGATCCATGGTTTCAGGAAGATTCGCGACGCCGACCTGTTCGTGACCGTCGACTCCGACTCCATGCTCGACGCCGAGGCTCTCCATGAGATCGTCCAGCCCTTCAGCGATCCGCGAGTCATGTCGGTCGCCGGTGTCATCCTGGCGATCAACAACCGGGAGAACCTGCTGGCACGTGTGACCGACGTGATCTTCGTCGGACAGCAGCTCATCGACCGCTCCTTCATGTCACGGCTCGGGTCGGTGATGGTCAACTCGGGTGGTCTGGCCGCATACCGGCGCAGCATCCTGGCAGACAACATCGACATCTACGCCCATGAGAGCTACCTGCGGCGGCACGTGGAGTTCTCCGACGACTCCTTGTTAACCCTCTTCGCCCTGCTGCGCGGCAGAACGGTCCAGCAGCCCTCGGCCTTCGCCTTCGCGTGGATGCCCGACCGGTGGAGCCATCATTACCGGCAGCAGGAGCGGTGGTTCCGCGGCTCCTTCATTCGTGGGCTCTGGCGCATCCGCTTCCTGCCAGTTCTCTCATGGGGGTGGTGGCGGCAGGTCACCGGGTGGATGCAGGTCTGGCTGGTGATCTCCCTCTTCGTCTATCTGGTGCTCTGGCGTCCGCTCGTCGTTGGAGATGGGATCCCTCCTGCGGCACTGCTGGTTCCTCTTGCGATCGGGCTGGCGCAGGGCTCGCGATACATCGCCGTGTGGCGCTCTGACACCACCGGCTCCGAGAGGTGCATCAGTCTCATCCTGTCCCCGGCGGCGACGCTGTGGTCCGCGCTGATCCTGCGCCCTCTGCGGGTCTGGGGCATGGTCACCAGCGGCAAGATGGGCTGGAACACCCGCCAGCAGGTCGAGGTCACGTCGCAGTGACGTGCCTACCTACTTCTGATTCTCAAGAACTGTGCGGTAGAAGTCCGCGAGGTGGTGGGTGCCCGTCGTCGGGGCCACGCAGTTGCGCATCATGTTCCAGGTCATGAACTGGGCGGTGTCGGCCAGGCGCGGGCTGAACAGTCCGGTCAGTCGCAGCGCTGGCGGCAGCGCCCACGCCGGGACGGTGAGGACGCGTGAGCGCTTCCCGACGGCGTCGAAGGCCAGGTGCGCTAGCTCGCGCCAGCTGAGCACGTCCGGTCCGCCGACGTCCCATGTGCCGGTGCGCCCTTCCTCCATCCGGTCGACGACGTAGGCCGCCAGGTCGGCCCCGTGAATCGGATTGATCCGTGCCTCCGGTCGGAACACGGCTACCAGGCCGCGCCTGGCCATCGTTAGTACCTCCGTCATGTCGGAGAAGTAGGCCGGCGGATTGATGATCTGAGCGCCGATCTCCGCCACCGAGAGCGTCTGCGCGAATGCCGACTTCGCTCGCGTCAGCCGGGCGGGGCAGCGGTCGCCACCCAGGGTATTGATGTAGGTGAAGGAGCCGGCGTGCTTCAGCGCCGAGTTCAGGATCGCCAGGTTGGCGAGGTTGTCGATCTGCCACGGGTCGGCCTTCTGGCGGGTCACCCCCAGAGCCGAGACAACATGCTCGACGTCGGCTGCGAGATCTCGGGTGAAGCGAGGATCGGTGACGCTCCCGAGAGCCCACTCGTCCACCAGGCCGTCCAATGACGGTGAGCCCCAGGGCCCTTCCCTGCGGGCGCGATCCCGGTCCCGCACCACGGCCCTCACGAGGTGCCCGCGGCTGTGAAGCTCGGCGACCACGTACCTGCCGAGGTATCCGGTCGCCCCGGCGACAAGAACGCCCGCCATTTCGCATTCCTCCTGAACCTCGTTGTGGCAGCGAACGGCTGGTGACAACTACGGTAGTCATTTGTGGACAGATCTGTCCACAAACAAGGAGGCTGTCGGTTCCCGTGGGCCGTGGTCAAGCGGGGAGGGGCCTGCTACGGCGCCCCGAACAGCCGCGTCAGGAGGGTGTGCGCCAGCCGTCGAGCATCCGCGCCCTTGCCGGCCTGCGAGGCCAACCACCGATCGAGTGTGACGGCAACGTTCCACACCAGCTCGACATGCAGGTCCTCCGGGATCTCCTGGTCGAGCACGCCCTGCTCGCGACCCGCGTGCACGGTCTGCTGGCACCACGCCCGGGTGGACCTCTCGAAATCGGTGCGTGAGGCGCTCGGCGGAGCGTCCCGCATGTGGAAGAGCATCGCGATTGTCGCCACGTCCTCGTCGTCGCCGGCCGCCGCCAGCTCGTCGAAGAAGGTGAAGATCTCGGGCCAGAAGGACTCTGCGGTCAGCGCCGCAGGATCGGGTGGGCTCACCCGCTCGGCGAGCAGGGTCAGCCCGTCGGAGAATGCCGCGTCGAAGAGCGCTGCCTTGTCGGTGAAGAAGTAGTAGAAGGAGCTGCGAGGGAACTGCGCGGCGGAGAGGATGTCGCTCAACGCGGTGCCGTTGTATCCCGCGGAGTGCAAACATCGTGCGCGCCGTCCGCATCAAGCGACGACGTCGGGTCGGGTCGATCGGCTTTGCGCGGCCTGGCCATCTCTCACCTCGCAGGTTTCCGGCGGCTCGTCCCTGAGCCGTCAGGGTACTCGCTCGGGTGATCGTCAGTCCGGCCACTGCCCCTTGCCGGCGGGCAGGCCGACGGCGGCCAGCAGGCCCGGAAAGCGCTGCTCGATGACGTCGTCGCGCCGGGTAATGCGCCGGTGCTTGCCCTCGCGCTCGGTATGCATGAGCCCCGACTCGCGCAGCACCCGGAAGTGGTGCGACATCGTGGACTTGACGACGTCGTAGCTCAGGTCCCCGCAGTACAGGGCGCCTTCATCGGCGATCCGGCGCAGGACGTCGCGGCGGATGGGGTCTGACAGGGCGCCCAGGATCGCGTCCAGGGAGATGTCGCCCGCCTCGGGGTGGAAGAGCTCCCTGTCCTTCACGGTTCGTCCCCTGCCTCTCTGTCTCGACCTTCGCCCCCGGCGCGCACCGGACGGGGGTTGACAGAGGAATCGTCTCCCTACAATTCTAGTACGTCAAACATCGAACTAAGGAGGTTTGAGATGACTGAAGAAACGAGTGGCTCATCGCACGTGTCTGTCGATGACGAGAGGACGTCGCCGAAAAGGTGTCCGCGTCTCGACCATGGGATGGCTGTCCTTCTTCACCATGTTCGTCATCGGGACCGACACCTTCCTCGTCGCGCCCCTGCTGCCTCTGCTCCAGCGTGAGCTCGACGTCCCCCTGTCCCGGGCCGGCTGGCTGGTCTCCGCCTACGCCCTGGGGTACGCGCTGTTCGCCCTCGTGGCCGGCCCCGTCTCGGACCGTCACGACCGACGTCGGGTCATTCTCTCCGGACTGGCGGCCTTCGCCGTTTTCACCTGCGCCTGCGGACTGGCCTGGAGCTTCTGGAGCATGGTCGCCGCCCGCTTCCTGGCCGGCGTGAGTGCCGCATTCGTCAGCTCCCAGATCTGGGCCTCCATCCCGGTGACGGTGCCCCGGCCGTCCGTCATCAAGGTCATGGGCTATGCGACTGCGGGACTGGCGGTTGCGCAGGTCGCCGGCGTGCCGATCGGCTCCTACCCTGTCGATCAGAGGCTGGCAGCTGCCGTTCCTCGTGGTCGCGGCGGTCAGCGTCATTCTGTGGGGACTCTCTTCCTCTCGTTCCCCATGTGCGGCCGGTGGGGAGCCTGCTGACGTCGTCGGCTCTACCGGAGGGTCCTCGGCTCGCGGGTGCTGAGGCGGTCGCTCCTCGCCTACCTCGTGTTCCAGACCGGCAACTATGCGTCGTTCTCATTCATCGGCTCCTGGCTGGCCAAGGACTTCGGTGCCTCGCAGAGCGCCATCGGGAAGGCCATGATGATGATCGGTCTGGGAACCGCGCTGGGGTCGCTCCTCGGTCCACGGCTCGTTGCAAGGATCGGTGAGCGGCGGTCGTTGTGGGGCGGCATCCTCGCCCAGGGCGCCTTCTACCTCCTGGCTGCTGCGATGCCGCTCATCGTGACCACCATGTGGGGTGCCGTCGTCGCCTTTGCTGCGGCCCTGGTCGTGGCTGGTTTCCTCCTGCCCGTCCTCATGGGGCAGCTGCAGGCCCACGCCGGCCAAGCCCGAGGAACCGTCTCCTCACTGTCCAACACGGCGATGTACCTCGGCGCCACGATCGCCGGTGCCAGCGGCGGCGAGCTCCTGAGCCGCGTCCCCGGCTTCTGGGGGCCCCAGCGTCGTCACTGTCGCAGCCTTCCTCCTGGCCGTCGCCATCTACAGGGGTGCTGGCGCCCTGACCTCCGAGTGAGCCGGCCGTCGCGTGTCGCGCTCCTTAACTTCGACCGAAACTTCATAGAAGACACGGCTCCGGGTCTTCTATGAAGTTTCGGTCGAAGTGTTGAGGGCTACGGCGGTGGGCCTGATCTGTCGTGCATTGAATGGACCGTTAACGATCGTTTTCGGACAAAGTGCTACTCTCCCCTCGGAATTATCCCGACATCGAGAGATCTCACCATGTCCACAACATCCTCAACCGGCTCCGCCGCGGCGGAACCACCCAGTGCCGGGCTCCAGCCCGGTCAAGGAGCTGACGATCCGCGGCGTCGTCATCGGCGGCATCATCACGCTCGTCTTCACCGCGGCGAACGTCTACCTCGGTCTCAAGGTGGGACTCACCTTCGCCACCTCCATCCCGGCCGCCGTCATCTCCATGGCGATCCTGCGCCGCTTCTCCGATCACACGATCCAGGAGAACAACATCGTCCAGACGATCGCCTCGGCGGCCGGGACGCTGTCCGCCATCATCTTCGTGCTGCCCGGACTCATCATCGTGGGCTGGTGGACCGGCTTCCCCTATCTCCAGACGGTCCTGGTCATCATCCTGGGCGGCATCCTCGGCGTCACCTACTCGATCCCGCTGCGGCGCGCGCGTCAGACCAACTCCGACCTGCCCCTACCCCGAGGGCGTGGCCGGCGCCGAGGTCCTGCGCGTGGGCGACACCAGCGAGGGCGCTGAGGAGTCCAGCCGCGGGACTGGGCGTCATCGTGCGCGGCTCCATCGCCTCGGCCGCCCTGTACTTCCTCAACGCCCTCAAGGCCATCAGCGTCGACATCTCCGGGGTCTTCCGGGTCGGTGCCGGTGCCACGATGATGGGCACCTCCCTGTCCCTGGCGCTGGCCGGCGTGGGGCCACCTGGTCGGCGTCGGCGTCGGCATCGCCATGATCGTCGGCCTGCTCATCTCCCTACGGCGTGCTGCTCCCGATGCGTACCTGGGGCGGCGGCGGCCGCCCCAGGACCTCGCGGACTTCGTGAGCGCCACCTTCGCCAGCGAGGTGCGGATCGTCGGGCGCCGGCGCCATCGCCATCGCCGCCATCTGGACCTTCCTGAAGATCCTCGGTCCCCATCGTCACCGGCATCCGCGAGTCCCTGGCCTCCAGCGCCAAGCGCGACGCCGGTGAGGAGATCCCCTGACCGAGCGCGACCCTGTCGATGAAGACGGTCATCGGCGTCACCGTCGGCTCCATGCTGCCCATCGGTGTGCTCCTGTGGCTGTTCCTGCACGGGACCCTCCATGGCTCACCACGCCACGGGCCTCATCATCGTCTCCATCCTGTTCATCCTGCTGACCGGCCTGGTCGTCGCCTCGGTCTGCGGCTACATGGCCGGCCTCATCGGCTCCTCCAACTCGCCGATCTCCGGCGTCGGCATCCTCGTGGCGGTCATCCGCGGCCGCGCTGGTTCGCACCATCGCCACCACCTCCTCGCCCGACGACGTCCGCACCCCTGGTGGCCTACACCCTGTTCGTCACCGCGGTCGTCTTCGGCGTGGCCACCATCTCGAACGACAACCTCCAGGACCTCAAGACCGGCCAGCTCGTCGACTCCACCCCGTGGAAGCAGCAGGTGGCCCTCGTCATCGGTGTCGTCTCGGCGCCATCGTCATCCCACCGGTGCTCAGCCTCATGCAGGGCGCCTCGGCTTCGCCGGCGCTCCCGGCGCCGGTGACGACGCTCTGGCCGCACCCCAGGCGAACCTCATCAAGCACCTGGTCCAGGGCGTCCTCGGCGGGCGACCTCAACTGGAGCCTGCTGGGGACTGGGCGCCGTCATCGGCGCCGTCGTCATCGCCATCGACGAGATCCCTGCGCCGCAACAGCAAGTACTCCCTGCCGCCGCTCGCCGTCGGCATGGGCATGTACCCTGCCCACCGCCGTCACCGTCATGATCCCTGATCGGTGCCGCCTCGGTCACCTCTACGACCGCTGGGCCCAGCGCACCGCCAACCCCGGAGCGGGCCAAGCGCATGGGCACGCTCATGGCGACCGGCCCTCATCGTCGGTGAGAGCCTCGCCGGGCGTGGTCTACGCCGGGATCGTCGCGCCTTCGGCGGCAAGGAGGACCCGCTGGCCATCATGCCCGAGGGCTTCGCCGGCATCGCCCCCTGGGTGGGCGTGGTGCTGTTCGTCGGCACCCTGTGGTACCTCTACCGGGGTGCCCGCCAGGAGAGTACTCGCGACTGAGGGGCCGCTGCGGATCCCTTCAGGATCGCCATCGTTTCTCCGACCGTCCTCGCGGTCGCCGTCCCCTGCACTAGGCTGGGCGGCGGCCGCGAGGACGCGTAGTACCAGGAGGACCCTCATGACTTCGACAGCACCGAGCAGCATCAGTGGCATGCGGGATCGACATCGGCGGGATCGGGCGTCAAGAGCGCCCTGGTCGACCTGGCCACGGGCACGTTCATCGGCGAGCGCGTCCGCATCGACACCCCCGAGGAGTCCACGCCTGCGGCCGTCGCCGAGGTCTGCCGCGAGCCCTCGAACAGCTCGAGGTGGGCGACGACGTCCCGGTCGGCGTGGCCCCTGCCCTGCCCGATCGTCCACGGCACCGTCCCCGTTCATCGCCAATCTCGACAAGTCCTGACGGGCGTCAACCTCACCGAGCTCATGCGTGAGCACTCTGGGCCGGCCAGTGACCGGACTCAACGACGCCGACGCCGCGGGCCTGGCGGAGGTCGCCTCGGCGCCGCCAAGGACGTGCCCCGGACCATCATCGTCACCACCCTGGGCACCGGATCGGCCTCGGCCGTCATTGTTGACGGAACCCTGGTCCCCAACACCGAGCTCGGGCACCTGGAGATCGACGGCTACGACGCCGAGAGCCGGGCCTCGGCCGGGCAGCGCACCGCCCAGGACCCGTCCTGGAAGAGTGGGCCAAGCGCTCCAGCGCTACTACGCCCACGTGGAGATGCTCTTCTCCCCGGACCCTGTTCGTCGTCGGCGGGGCGTCTCCCGCAAGCACGAGAAGTACCTGCCGCTGCTCGACCTCAAGACCCCGATCGTCCCGGCCCAGCTGCTCAACACGGCCGGCATCGTGGGGGCCGCCTACCAGGCCTCCCGCCCGCGCCTCCTGAGAACCCGCGCAGTCCGGCGCGACGCGATGCAGAGTGGAGCAATGGTGAAGCGAGGCGTCGGAGCGGGGAGGCCGGACCTGGCATCCTGAGAACGTAGGTGTGACGCAGGTCGCGCGAAAGTCGTTTGACAGGAGGCCGGCTAGACGTGGCTATAGTACTCCTCGCTGCCGACGCAACCGCACGGTTCGACGGCGGTACCGGACGGCGGAAGTGCCGAACCGGAAGGAGTAATCCTACCGGTGCGGAAAAAGCAGAATAGTTCAGAGATCAGGGTCACGCGATCCGAATTTGATTCCCGAACGACAACCTGCTTATGCTAGTCCGGTCGCCTTCGAGAGGCAAGCAAGGAATTCTTCCTGGTCTTAAATCTCGGTGGGTGTGTTGTTTGAGAACTCGATAGTGTGTCATGTTTTTTATGCCATGGCCCTGGGGGCTGCATGGTGGGCTGTTTGTTGTGTGGTTTTTTTGGGGCTTTGTTTTGTTTTGGTTTGCCTGGCTCCTTGTTGTGGGGGTTGGGTGGGCCTGGTCTGGTTTTTCTGGGACTGTTGTACTGACTGTTGCTCTGGCTTGGCTTCATGCTTTGTTGTGTGGGGTTGGTTGGGGTTTGTTGGTTTTGTTTGGAGAGTTTGATCCTGGCTCAGGACGAACGCTGGCGGCGTGCTTAACACATGCAAGTCGAACGGTGAAGGGACTGCTTTTGCTGGTCCTGGATGAGTGGCGAACGGGTGAGTAACACGTGAGTAACCTGCCCCTTCTTCTGGATAACCGCATGAAAGTGTGGCTAATACGGGATATTCTGGGTCTGTCGCATGGTGGGCCTGGGAAAGATTGCGCTTTTTGGTGTTTTTTTGGTGGGGATGGGCTCGCGGCCTATCAGCTTGTTGGTGGGGTGATGGCCTACCAAGGCGGTGACGGGTAGCCGGCCTGAGAGGGTGGACGGTCACACTGGGACTGAGACACGGCCCAGACTCCTACGGGAGGCAGCAGGGGGAATATTGCACAATGGGCGCAAGCCTGATGCAGCGACGCCGCGTGAGGGATGGAGGCCTTCGGCTGTGAACCCTTTTCGCCAGTGAAGCAGGCCCTGCCTCTTTGTGGGTGGGTTGACGGTAGCTGGATAAGAAGCGCCGGCTAACTACGTGCCAGCAGCCGCGGTAATACGTAGGGCGCGAGCGTTGTCCGGAATTATTGGGCGTAAAGAGCTCGTAGGCGGCTGGTCGCGTCTGTCGTGAAAACTTCCGGCTCAACCGGGGGCTTGCGGTGGGTACGGGCCGGCTAGAGTGCGGTAGGGGTAACTGGAACTCCTGGTGTAGCGGTGGAATGCGCAGATATCAGGAAGAACACCGGTGGCGAAGGCGGGTCTCTGGGCCGTTACTGACGCTGAGGAGCGAAAGCGTGGGGAGCGAACAGGATTAGATACCCTGGTAGTCCACGCCGTAAACGTTGGGCACCAGGTGTGGGGGCCTTTTTCCGGGGGTTTTGCGCCGTAGCTAACGCATTAAGTGCCCCGCCTGGGGAGTACGGCCGCAAGGCTAAAACTCAAAGGAATTGACGGGGCCCGCACAAGCGGCGGAGCATGCGGATTAATTCGATGCAACGCGAAGAACCTCACCAAGGCTTGACATGTGCCGGTCTGCTCCGGAGACGGGGTTTCTCCCTGTGGGGGCTGGTTCACAGGTGGTGCATGGTTGTCGTCAGCTCGTGTCGTGAGATGTTGTTAAGTCCCGCAACGAGCGCAACCCTTGTCCCGTGTTGCCAGCACGTTGTGGTGGGGACTCGCGGGAGACTGCCGGGGTCAACTCGGAGGAAGGTGGGGATGACGTCAAATCATCATGCCCCTTATGTCTTGGGCTTCACGCATGCTACAATGGCCGGTACAGAGGGCTGCGATACCGTGAGGTGGAGCGAATCCCTTTAAAGCCGGTCTCAGTTCGGATCGGTGTCTGCAACTCGACACCGTGAAGTTGGAGTCGCTAGTAATCGCAGATCAGCAACGCTGCGGTGAATACGTTCTCGGCCTTGTACACACCGCCCGTCACGTCATGAAAGTCGGCAACACCCGAAGCCCGTGGTCCCCTACGGGGAGCGGTCGAAGGTGGGGCTGGTGATTGGGACGAAGTCGTAACAAGGTAGCCGTACCGGAAGGTGCGGCTGGATCACCTCCTTTCTAAGGGATTGGTTGTGGGGTGGCTTCCGGTCGTTTGATCTTGTCTGGGCCGTTGATGGGTCTGGGCCGGCTGGGGGTCTGCTCTGCGGAAAGGCAGGGTGGCTGGCTGTCTCGTGCGCGTGTGTGCGGGGTGGTTGGTTTGTCTGGTGTTGGCGTAGGAGACACGCCTGCTGTGCTGCTGCTGCGCTGTTGTGGTGGGGTGGCTGGTGGGTGCCCTCGTGTGTGGGGGTGGCATGCTGTCGGGGTTCTGGGGCAGTGCGCCCTGGTTGCCCTGGCCCGTGTTTCTGCTGCTCTGTTTGTTGGGGGGTGGGGTGTGGGTGGGTTGGTTGTGAACTGTATAGTGGACGCGAGCATCTTACTGTAAGATTTCTGCGACAAGTGTTTTTGTCGTGTGTTGTGTTGTTTGTTTTTATGAGCGTTCGGTGGATGCCTTGGCATCAGGGGCCGATGAAGGACGTGGTGGCTCGCGATATTCCTCGGGAGCCGGCTGGCGGGCTGTGATCCGAGGGTTTCCGAATGGGGGACCCGGCACGAGTTATGTCGTGTCACCTGCATCTGAATTGTATAGGGTGTGGGGGTGACGCGGGGAAGTGAAACATCTCAGTACCCGTAGGAGAAGATATTCCGTGAGTAGTGGCGAGCGAAAGCGGATGATGGTGAAACCGTGTGCGTGTGATACTCGGCAGGGGTTGCGTGTGCGGGGTTGTGGGGCTGTCCTGTGGTCTTCTGCCGGAGACCGGGTGCGTGCTGGCCGGTAGCTGAATCGTCTGGGAAGGCGTGGCGTAGTGGGTGATACCCCTGTAGGCGGAACTGGTTGGTGTGTCTGGGTGGTGCCCTGAGTAGCACGGGGCTCGTGGAATCCTCAGTGAATCTGCCAAGACCACTTGGCTGCCTGAATACCTCCTGATGACCGATAGTGGATAGTACCGTGAGGGAATGGTGAAAAGTACCCCGGGAGGGGAGTGAAATAGTACCTGAAACCGGGCGCTTGCAAGCCGTCAGAGCCTTTCGCACGTTTTGTGTGGGGGTGGTGGCGTGCCTTTTGAAGAATGAGCCTGCGAGTCAGTGGCGTGTCGCGAGGTTAACCCGTGTGGGGTAGCCGTAGCGAGAGCGAGTCCGAACAGGGCGAGTGTAGTGGCGCGTTCTGGACCCGAAGCGGGGTGATCTACCCATGGCCAGGTTGAAGCACGTAAGAGCGTGTGGAGGACCGAACCCACCTAGGTTGAAAACTGGGGGATGAGCTGTGGGTAGGGGTGAAAGGCCAATCAAACCCGTGATAGCTGGTTCTCCCCGAAATGCATTTAGGTGCAGCGTCGCGTGTTGCCCGGCGGAGGTAGAGCTACTGGGTGGCTGATGGGCCCCACAGGGTTACTGACGTCAACCAAACTCCGAATGCCGTGCGGGTTGTAGCGTGGCAGTGAGACTGCGGGGGATAAGCCCGTGGTCGAGAGGGAAACAGCCCAGATCGCCGGCTAAGGCCCCCTAAGCGTGTGCTAAGTGGGAAAGGATGCGGTCGCGCAGACAACCAGGAGGTTGGCTTAGAAGCAGCCATCCTGAAAGAGTGCGTACAGCTCACTGGTCAAGCGATCGTGCGCCGACAATGTAGCGGGGCTCAAGCACACCGCCGAAGCTGCGGACCCATGACGTTGTTCCCTTCACCGTCCGGCTTGCCCTGGGTGGTGGCAGGGGTCGGGGTGGTAGGGGAGCGTCCTGCACCGGGGAAGCCTGTGGGTGACTGCTGGTGGACGGTGCGGGAGTGAGAATGCAGGCATGAGTAGCGATACTAGGGTGAGAAGCCCCTAGCGCCGAATGACCAAGGGTTCCAGGGCCAGGCTAGTCCGCCCTGGGTGAGTCGGGACCCAAGGCGAGGCCGACAGGCGTAGTCGATGGATGACGGGTTGATATTCCCGTACCGGCGAAGCACCGCCCATGCTGACGCGCGGGTGCTAACCCACGCCCAGCCACCATGTAGGCCGCGCCTACTCCTTTCGGGGGGTGGTGGTTGTGGTGGTGGGGTCTGGGGATCCTCCGCAGGTAGGCAAGCGTGTTAACAGGGTGACGCACAGTGGTAGCCCGGCGGACCTGATGGCTTGGTCCGTTCAGCGCGCAGCCCGTCCTCCAGGTAAATCCGGGGGACTGTCTTTGATGACGGGGGTGAGGCGTGATGGTGACCCCACGCTGGTGGGGGATAACAGGGTGATCCTGGGGTGCCGAGAAAAGCCTCGACGCGATGGTGCCAGCCGCCTGTACCCCTAAACCGACACAGGTGGTCGGGCAGAGTATGCCTAGGCGCACGAGTGAATCATGGTTATGAACTCGGCAAAATGCCCCCTGTAACTTCGGGAGAAGGGGGCCTGATCCCTCGAAGCCCCGTGGCGGGCTAGGGGAGGGTCGCAGAGGCCAGGGGAAGCGACTGTTTACTAAAAACACAGGTCCGTGCGAAGCCGTAAGGCGATGTATACGGACTCGACGCCCTGCCCGGTGCTGGAAGGTTAAGAGGAACCATCAACCCTCGGGTGAAGTGGTGAATTTAAGCCCCAGTAAAACGGCGGTGGTAACTATAACCATCCTAAGGTAGCGAAATTCTTGTCGGGTAAGTTCCGACCTGCACGAATGGCGTAACGACTTCCCCGCTGTCTCAACCATGAGCTCGGCGAAATTGCAGTACGAGTAAAGATGCTCGTTTCGCGCAGAAGGACGGAAAGACCCCGGACCTTTACTACAGCTTGGTATTGGCGCCCGCTATAGCTTGTGCAGGATAGGTGGGAGACTGTGAAGCCGTTACGCCAGTAGCGGTGGAGTCGTCCTTGAAATACCACTCTGGTTATGGCGTGCGCCTGAACCTGGGCCCGTGATCCGGGTTAGGGACAGTGCCTGGTGGGTAGTTTAACTCAGGGCGGTTGCCTCCCAAAGTGTAACGGAGGCGCTCAAAGGTTCCCCTCAGCCTGGTCGGCAACCAGGTGTTGAGTGCGCACAAGGGAGCTTTGACTGTGAGACCGACGGGTCGAGCAGGTACGAAAGTAGGAACTAGTGATCCGGCGATCCCGTGTGGGTGGGTCGTCGCTCAACGGATAAAAGGTACCCCGGGGATAACAGGCTGATCCTGCCCAAGAGTCCATATCGACGGCATGGTTTGGCACCTCGATGTCGGCTCGTCGCATCCTGGGGCTGGAGCAGGTCCCTGCGGGTTGGGCTGTTCGCCCATTAAAGCGGTACGCGAGCTGGGTTTAGAACGTCGTGAGACAGTTCGGTCCCCATCCTCTGCGCGCGCAGGAGACTTGAGAAGGCCTGTCCCTAGTACGAGAGGACCGGGACGGACGAACCTCTGGTGTGCCAGTTGTCCCGCCCGGGGCACGGCTGGTTGGCTACGTTCGGGACGGGTAACCGCTGAAAGCATCTAAGCGGGAAACCATCTTCAAGATAAGGTCTCCCACAGGAACGACTCGGTGTCCTTGGTAGGCCCCCAGCAGACTACTGGGTTGATAGGCCAGAAGTGGAAGACCGGTAACGGTTGGGAGCTGACTGGTACTAATCGGCCGACACAAACAACAACCCCCACACCCACCGCCCAGCTGCCACAACGACGGCAGGAAGGGAGCAGGGGAACAGCAGTAAGAGCGAAGCGTCCACTATACGGTCCACACCCAACCCACCCTCAACCACACCCACACCCAGGTGGGCGGTGGCGGCGGTAGGGCACGCACACACACAACCGAATCAACAACACAGAGACGGCACACGCACTGCCAACTAGTCGTCTCGGTGGTCACAGCGACAGGGAAACGCCCGGCCCCATCCCGAACCCGGAAGCTAAGCTCGACAGCGCCGATGGTACTGCACCCGCCAGGGTGCGGGAGTAGACATCACCGAGCATCAGAATATCAGCCGGCTCGGAACCGCACACAGCGGTTCCGAGCCGGCTTGTTGTGCGCGCGGACTGTCCTGATGGACAGTGGGCACTGTGCTCGGTGAGGGCGTTCGGCCGGCGAATTGTCGACACTGGCGTCATGAGCAACACACGCAACAGCAGAACAGTTCATGACAGCTCAATCTGTCGACCTTGCCACCAGCTCGTCGACGTCCCGCCTGTCTCGTCGTCGTTCGGTGGTGTGGCGGTGCTGGCGGTGCCTGTGGCGGCGGTGATCGCGTTGCGGTGCTGGTGGTGCGGCGTCGGCGGCGCTGTCGAAGGGGAGGCTGAGAGCCTGAAGTCCCGGGCGCAGGGCCTGCTGGTGACGGTTACCCGGCGGCTCTGGCGGCGGTGACCGATGCCAAGGGTGAGTCGCGGTGCGGCTGCGGGTAGCAGCCTGGAGAGCAGGGCCCCGCCGATGGACGGGGGAGGTGAGGATCGGGTCGAACACGAAGACCTTGTGGCTGTGGTGGCTAGTGCAGATGGTTCAGGAGGGCAGGTGGGCTTGATGAGCCGATCGAGACCTGCACCTGCCCGGCCTCATCAGAGGTGAGGGTATTGACGGCTCAAAGATCACGGTGCGTCAGCTCCTGCAGCACACCAGTGGCCTGGCCTGAGCACACTGACACCACCCGGAAGGAGCGATATCTTCCAGATCAAGACCACCACTACGCAGCCGCGGGATCTCACTGGACACGGCTCTGGGCAAGCCGGCGGCCCTTTGAGCCGGGACGCAGTGGGCCTACACGAATACGAACTATGTGGTGCTGGGGATGCTTGTTGAGCTGGTGTCTCCAGCGGCCGGTGGGTGAGCAGATCGACGAGCGCATCGTCAAGAAGCTGGGTCTGTCCCACACCTACTTCCCGGCCCCGGGAGACAGGGAGCATCATGGCACCCGACCCTCAGGGCTACCACCAGTGGTGAGCGTTGGAGGATATTAACGAGATGGATCCGGCTTGGGGTGGGCGGTTGCGATGGTCTCGACTAGCGAGCTCAACACTCTCTTCCAGGCCGCTTCGACGGCAGGCTGCTGACCCAGGCCAGCATCGACGAGATGAAGAAAGCGCGTCGACGCCAGTCTCACCGCTCCGGGCCAGGTGGTTTACGGGCTGGCCTCATCGGTACTCCGCTCACGGCGGGAGGCACCTCTGGGGCCACGGAGGACGATCCACGGGTACCAGGACCGACAACGCCGTCGGACCTCGACGGCACCGCAGCCAGATTCGCCGTGACCGCCCTGCCCACAGCCATCGCGGACCAGAACAACCCGGAGAGCTCCGCCGTGAGAAGCACCAGGGATCAAGGACGCCGTCGACGCCACCCGTGCCACAAGTAGCGGTGCGGTCCCGGCCTGTCCGGACCTGCTCGCCTCAGCGGTCCAGGCCGGATCAACGCCGACGTCTTCTTCATACAACGCACTACGTGCTGTCTGTGAAGAAGACGTCGGTGAGCGAGGAGACTGTCTTAGGGCAGTGGGACGGAGTCGATGAAGGCCTGAACCGCCGGACTGGGGTTGAGCGAGTCCCAGGCGAGATACTCCACCCGGACGGGCTGGACTATGAAGAATGGCCGCTCAGCAGTGGAGTCGTCTCCGGCGGGCGCCTCGCCCGTGAAGAGGTACTCAACGAGCGATCCGCCGGCGGTCGTAGTCGAGTGCTGACAATGTCGCGTGCCAGCATTCCGACGGCGAGAAGACGTTTCGTCTCATCGCGCGAATACCCAGGTCGTCGCAGCAGATGGGCCACTCGAGTGAACCTGTCACGCGCCAGCGGGCCGAGTCTCTCGTCGGTTCCGCAGACGAACAGCTGAGCCAGGAGCCTGAGCTCGTCAGACGAGAAGGCCAGCTCCTGGAAACGCTTGCTGAACTCGCGGCGCTGGCCGGGGTCGCTCAAGGGAGCGGTGTCGCGGAACGCCTCGGATGTGCGTGAGGCCTCGCTCGCAAAGGGTCCGGATCAACGTGGTCTTGATCCGAAGGCACGCACCACGTGGCTCGGCTGACGCCGGCCTCACGGGCGATGCGGTCGGTGGTAGATGCGAGCAAAACCCGCAGCCCAGCCGAACAGGCAGCGCCGAGTCCGGAGCCGCACCGTCTGCCCGTGGCTGTCGTTGGCGCGACGCATCACGTCGCAGGATGCTGCGGGCGATGGGTACTGGCTGGTTCAGATGACCTGTCGCGAGGAGGGGCTTGAGCGCCTCGCTGCCACGAGGTCTACGGTGTTGTTTCGCTGGATGGGAGGTTTCGAAGCGTGGAGCCTGTACGACACCAGCGTTGATGGAACCTCCGTGCTGGCCTACGTGGCCGGTGGCTCAGCGAGCTCGGAGCGCCTCGGGGATGGTGCGGGTAACCAACACTTTGATCTCGGAGGTAGCGACGCCTCCCCGCCGAAGCGTGTTCTTCGCAGTGTTCGGTACCGCCTGACCGGCTTTCGTCCTTCCCCAGGCGTCGTCGGTCGGCTCCCAGGTTGGGCTGTCATCGTGAGTCCTGGCGGCAGTCATGCTGGGGTCTCTGCCATCGCCGGCCTGCTGGTATCCCCTCGATGCTCGACTCATGGTTCGCCATCGCACCCGGTGCTTCTGGAGCAGCCTGGCCCATGGTCTCGCTCCTGTGCCCGTCCGCGGTGACGACGGGTTCTGCCCTCGACGTCGCGTCGGCCCTTTGGGGCAGGTGGTGACAGCCGTCCTGTGTCACGCTGGCAAACGCCACGGCCACCGGGATCCCGCCGATGCCGTTCCTGACGCCTCCGTATCAGATCATCAGCAGGCTGCTTCCTACTGGTAACGTCGTGCGCGCCGTCCCGAACCAGGCCTACTTCAACGGAGCGGGATGGCAGTGGGCGGCGCCGTCCCGCTCGCGTGATTCTGGCTGGAATCGGCCTGCAGACCATCACGGAGCGTCGGTCGCGGCGATCTCGCCAGGCTTGACTTGGCTGTGCCCCTGGCTGCTGGGTGGCACCGGACGTCCGGCTTAGGATCCAGGACGACAGGAACATGTGATAGAGCCAGTAAGGCGCGAGACGCTCTCGCTCGGTCCAGATCGGCCACCAGAAGGCCGCGGCGACGGCAGGCCAGGCCAGCACCATGATGATGAGGAAGATGCCCTCGAGCGGATCTGCCATGTGGGCACCGACGTCCAGTTCTTCAGCGTTGCCCTACGGGCTGCGCGACTGGTTCCTCCAGCCTCGTCGCTGTCGCTGGCGACGTCCGGGCTGCCAGCCGTTGTGGCGCTGTAACCCGTCGCCTCCGCCATGGCCTGAGCTCGTCGCGAACCGGCCTGTTTCGGCCCGAGGGGAGGTCGACGGCGACAGTGTGGGCACCGTCCTCCGCCTCGAGGTCGTCATCCGCATCGCGGCAGTCTCGACGATGCGGTACGCCCGGGTCGGTCTCCACCACCGGCGGTGTCCACACCCGTGCGCGCCTGAACTAGGGACCGAAGCCCAGAAGCGGGCACCCACCCCGCGCCAGGGCCGGACGCCCGGACCGATCTGCCGCTTCCTCAGGGCTCCACCTGTGCCTCAGCACCCTGGACCGGCGGTGGTGGCACCAGGCCCGCAGCTCATCCCCAGGGTGGCCAGCACGAGGACGAGCACGACGCAGGGGACGAAGGCCACCGTAGAAGGTGAAGATCGTCGGTCCGGTACTGGAACCACGGCACGTACAGGCCCAGGTAGCCGAGCAGGGGCACCGCATGCCCGCCAGTCGCGGTCTCTTCAGCCCGATGATGACGACGGCCGCCAGCGCCGCCACCGCCGACCACCGATGACGACGATGTTCTGATCGAGGTGATCGCTGACGCAGTCGCGCGCCCCAGCAGGTCTGCGGCACTGCGTCTCGTCCTCCAGAAGAAGGAGGTCGGCCGGTCTGGCAGCTCAGCCGTAGGGCTTCGGACTGGTAGGTGTGGCGAGGCCAGGCCCACGTGGAACCTCGTACATCTGCTGGTGGTAGGCGACGAAGTCGTTGATCTTCTGGAACAGCGAGTCGTCGACATAGCTGGACAGCCAGGGAGAGGGACCGCGCCTGCCCTCGCTCGAGCTGCGTCCGCCGTCCACCCGTGCTTGAAGGCAGGGGTGGGTGAACCAGGACCACCAGCACCCGACGTAGTACCGCAACCGCGACCGGAACCGTCTGAAAGAAGTCGCTCACGCCCTGGGCGACCGTGCCTCCAGGAACCAGGCTCGTGCCCCCACCCGCCGCAGCGCCAGGGTGTCCCAGATGACGACGGCGATGCCGACGACCGCGACGAGGCAGTAGCCCCCGACCACTTGATCGGAGCAGGTCAGTCCCAGGGTGACACCGCGTGCGGCAGCCAGGGGGCTGATCGTGGCGTGGTGCCCGTGCTCCGGGCTTCGTCCCGGCCATTCTGCGGGCTGAGTCTCGCCCGCGACCACTCCCGGTCGCGCACCAGGCAGTACAGGGACAAGGTGGCGAAGAAACCGATGAACACGTCCAGCAGCCCGATACGGGACTCGGTCAGGGCCACGCCGTCGATCGCCAGGAACAAGCCGGCCAGGCCCGCGAGCAGAGGGGAGCGGGTCAGGCGCATTGTCAGGCGCGTCAGCAGGATGACCGTGAGGATCCCGGCGATGGCTGGTCATGACCCGCCAACCGAAGCGACGACGACGGTCCGAAGACTCCATGCCGGCGCCGATGAGCCATTTGCCCACCTGGGGTGGACGACGGTGGCCGCATCCGGACAGTCCGGAGAAGTCCCCGGAGGCGAAGGCGGCATCGGGAGTTATTCGCCCAGTTCCCCCGTCAGCCCAGGTGCCACAGGGCATAGGGGCGTCCTTGACGTAGTAGATCCGTCGAACATGAGCGTCTTGGGATGGCCCAGCCCGATGTAAGACGCAGCAGGGAGGCGATGACGCCGACGACGCCGGTGGCGATCCACCCACGGATCTCAGCGGCACGGGGCAGCACGTGGTTCACTGCCGAGACCGAGCGCAGTGCGCCTCGGTCTCGGTGCGCCCGCCGGCGTCGGGCCCGGCCGGAGCGCATCCGGCGTCTCAGCCTGTGTCGGGGCAGGTTCCTGTGCTCGTTCCTCGTTCCACGTCCGTGTCGAGGAGCCGTCGCAGGGCGCGTCGACTGTTCGGGACAGCGCCGTCGGGAGTCGTCACACCCGAGTCTAGGCGGAGGCGTCATGGAGGTCGCACCGACATACTGCAAAGTCCATGACTGACAGTGCATCTCGCCCGCCGAGGACGATGCCGAACCTGCCGGTGCCGGTGCCGTCGCCCACAGCCCTCATCTGCGCTGGAACCATCACCCCGGCCGCCACCCCGATCGGTAACGTTCTGATGCCTCCCAGCGCCTGCGCTGCGCCCCGAGCAGGCCCGACTCATCGCCGCCGAGGACACCTGCCGCTGCGCGCCCGGCCCAGCGTCTCGACGTTGAGACCCGCCGCGTCATCGCTTCCACGAGCACAATGAGCGCGACCAGCCTCGAGCCTCGCTCGAGGCCGCCCGGGACGGCAGACGCGTCCTGGTCGTCTCCGATGCCGCATGCCGTCCGTCTCCGGAGCCCCGGCTACCGACTCGCTCAGCGGCCGTCCAGGTCCAGGTCCCTCCGTCAGTGCCCGTCGACCTCCTCGCGTCCTGGCTGCGCTGGCTCTGTCCGGCTGGCCTGATCGGTTCTGCTCGAGGGCTTTCCACCCTGCAAGCTGTGAACGGAGGCGCGCTGGAGTCCCTGGCCACCCAGGAGCGCACCCATGATCTTTCCTGAGTCCCTCTGTCGTGTCCACGACGCCCTGGTCGCCAGCGGCCGAGGTCCCGGCGGTGAGCGTCCGGCGGCACTGTGCCGGGAGCCTGACCAAGACCATGCGAGGAGGTGCTGCGCCCCACTCGCCGAGCCTGGGTCCGTGGCCGCCGACGGCGTCCTGGGGTGGTCTCGTCGCCGGGACCGACTGCCCGGTCGCTGCTGGCCCGAGACGCTGCGCGCCGGACCCCGGCGCTGGCCGGGACCGGCATGCGGTCTACAGCCGCGGCCGCCCAGGTGGCCGGCGAGCTCGGTCTGCGCCCCCAACGAGGTCTACCGCGCCGCCCTCGAGCCTGCGGAGACCACGGCCCGAGCCGCGGGCACCGCACGGTTGTCCTCAACCCGGCTCGGCGCCCGACCGGGTCAGATATTCAGGCCACCGAGGCCCTGGTCGGGTCGTGGTTCCGCCATGGTCGGCTCATGAGCAACGAGCAGCCCAATGGTCCGGGGACCGCGCGCGGGCCCTTATCAATCGTCGACGTCCAACCCACCTTTCGCGAGGGCGCGCGCTGGCGGTCACCGGCGGCAACGCCGTCGCCGAGCGGATCGCCGCCTACGCGTCCACCCACCGAACGATTGCGCCCCTGGTGGTCACCACCCAGACTGGCACATCGGATCCCGGTGACCACTCTCTCCCGATCCCGACTTTCATCGATACCCTGGCCCGTCCACGGTGTGGGCTCGGCACCGACGAGGCCCGCCGTATCCCGCCCTGATGGTCCCGTCGCCGACGCCGCCGTCAAGGCAGCACGCCGCCGCCTACCCGGTTTCGAAGGCGTCGACGACGACGGGGCGCGGCCTGGCGGACATCCCTGCGAGCCGCTGATATCGAGGCCGCCGACGTCGTCGGCTGGCTCGAGTCCCACTGCGTCGAGACTACGCCCTGACGCTGTCGCGCAGGCTGGTGCGGGTCCCGACCGACCACCGAGCCGGTCAGCTCGAGCCCAGGGCGCGCCGCCCGAGATGACATGCGGCGCTGCCGGCGTCGAGCCGACCCCCACCCGCTGAGAGCCTCCTCTGAGACCGCAGCGGTCACTTAGATTTCGATCGACGGCACGGCGCCTCGCCGAGGCTGAGTCGGCAAGGGGCGCCGCGTACGGTATCGGGGATTATTACTGCGCCGGGCCAGCCACCGCTGGTTGTACCGGCCTGGCTGCACGGGTTGAGTGAACACTGAGGGCTGCCCGGCCCCGGCCGCTGAACCGGTTACGTCCGGCCCAGCCGAACTGGGCGGTCGGATCCGTCTGCAGCACTAGGCGCCCGGTCCGCGCTGCTGAGGGAAGCGCGGGGCCGATTGAGCGGCCGGCGCAGGGCCGTTGCACGGCGCTGCTGGCGCCCGCTGGAGCCTGCTGGTCCGTCTGCCAGGCGCCCCGGGTGACGTTCAGGTTCCGGGCTCGCGCCGGTCATCCCGCCGAATGAGTCCGGTTGCTGCGGTGGTCGGGCGCGGGCGTGGCGCTCGCTGCGCCGCCTTTGAGCGCCAGGCCATACCGCCGGCACCCATGCCGATCCCGATGATGCATGATGATGATCGCGCCGACGAGCCCACCAGTGAGCAGCAGGGTGCTTTCGCCGACGAGCGACGATCTCACGGAGACCTCGATGCGCCGTTGGTAGTCGACGGTGTAGGCGCCCGACTCTGGAGGAGAAGGTCGATGATGGTTTTTGAGCCTTGACCTCGGTGGACGACGAGCCTGGACTTCAGGAGACATCGTCGCTGTTGGGGTGAGGTGACCGAGTAGTCGGGTGCGTCGTCACCGTCGCCAGAAGATCCGTAGGTGCCGCCCTTGTCCGCCTCGACCGTGGCGGCCTGATCGTCCGGAAGGCTGCCTGATGTAGGCGTCGAACTGTCCGCGGTCACCGAGGAGCCGATCCGACCGATGATGGCCAGGGAGGAGGACGGCGAGTCCGGCCGCGCAGGACAGTCGAGCGCTGTGAGGCTCTTCGACGTCAAAGCCGGCTGGTTGGCGCGGGCAGATGGCCCCAGACGTCTGGAAGGGGTCAGCGACGGTACTGGAGCGCTGGCCTCTCCGGCCAGGGCCGTCGTCAGCGCTGCTCGGCCAGCCGGCTGAGCCTCGCGGGAGTGCCGAGCCGGAACGGATCCGGGCACTGCGAGTCAGGTACTGGTGTGCCGGATACTGCGACATACTTCGGCCTTCCTGGCCCATCGTCCATGTCGGAGGCGCGCGGGAACATGTCGCGAGGGCGATGCCTGATCGCGAGACGGGAGAATCTGCGACATGTCAGATGAGCGAGCGGTTGCCGCATGACTTGAGACAGAGTAATGGCTACCGGTGGCATTCGTAGGTGCTGTGTCAACCTCGGTCGGGTGAGCCGCCCTGGGCCCAGGAGTGCCGCGAGGGTATTCGAGTTGTGCCCTCGGCGGTTAGGGGTGATTGACCGTTGAACGTGGTGCCGCCCCACCGTAGGTCGAACCCATGACGCTGGTGCGCCTGGCTGGTGGGGATTGAAATGTTCGGAACTGGATAGGTGCCCCATGACGCATCATCTCTGTCTGTTCGTCTGGCTGCCAATGGGTCGCGTCATATCGTTGTCGCCGGCTTCGTGTTCCTCAGGACGTCTTTGCGTTACTGCGCATGGCCGGTCATGACGTCTCTTGGCTGGTCTGGCACCGATGAGCATTGGTACTTCCCGACCTCGTCGTTGCCGACGAGGAGGGCTCTTGTGCGGCCCGCGGTGAGTTCGCCGATTGCAATAACCGGCTTATCTGTCGAGGGACCTCGTGGCCTGGGCCTGTCCCACGACCTGGTTCAGCACTGTACTACCGCAGGTAACCACTATCACGTGGTCCAGGACATGTCTTACCATCGTGCGGGATAACGGCTACGGTCCAGCAGGTGACCCGTTGTGTGATCTCTCTACCGGACGCACCTGTTCGACTGTTCATCGAGGGCGGTTTGCTTCCGATTCGTGCTGAGGTGCCTGCGGGGGACCAGTGGACACCTGTGGCAAATGTACTGATCCTACTGATCTCATCAGCCTTGCCTCGGTGATCAATGGTGAGACCCTGAGTTCGTGGAGACCACCCACTGGTTCCTGGACCTGTTTGCCCTGGCCCAGGTCCTGGGTGCCTGGTCGAGCGCGAGGGTCTCCGTATGGCGTCTTGATCGTCGTCAAGTTCTCCCAGAACCTTCCTGTGACATCTGCCTGCCATGGTGACCATGACATCGATCTAATCCTGGTGCTGGCTGGTGACCACCACCAAGCTGTCTCACGTCTGGTTCGACGCTGTCATCTGGCTACCTGTCTGCCTCCGGGAGGGGTTAGCTGCAGTGGTGACCCGAGGCCTGGCGCGCGCTGGAACGGGACCTGCAGGCCCTGGTCCTACTACTTCTGGGCAGTGATAACATTGTCTCCACTCCCAGATCTGGCCTGCCTTGTTCTCCTGGGCCAACGGCCAGGGTAAGAATGGCGGTGGTTTCGGGCGCCTTGCGTGCTCAATTGCTCACCGAGGGTGGTTCTCCAGCGAGTTCCTCACTATGGAGGGCAAGAAGTTCTCTCCCTATGGCATCGTCATTTACGTGTGTGATTTCGAGCGCTACGCTAGGCTGACGCCCTGCGTATTTCATCTGCGCGCTGTTCTGGAGACCGCGGACGCTTTACCGTGGGCGGAGTTCGTGGTCGCGGACCAACGGCGAGTTCGTGCTGTCTGTAATCCTGGTCAACCGCACCGCCTCAATGATCCACAAGCGCTTGGTGCAGATCCTTTCGAGCCTGGGCGAGCTTCAGGACATCGGTCGCCCTGGCTTGACGCCGTCGAGGCTGGCTTTCGCCTGGCGATCGATCGCCCAGCACCGTCAGGAAATATTTTATTGGTATTTGGATAGTTTGATCAGGTCTGTCTGCCACGGTCCTGCAATACGCTGCCCAGGTGGTCGATCTCACCCTCATGCCTGCTCTTGCCGTACACGCCGCCAACGACGTCGACTGGGTCCTGGTGAAACGGCTGGACGCCCGATGCCCCGCATCGAGGAGGTCGACGGTGTTCTACCTCGAAACGTTCGCCCGAGGTTCTGACGGCGCCACCTGATCACTGGCGACTACCAGGACGCCTCACCTGAGCGTCACCCGGTCACCGTCGGCACCCTCGCTGGCCGACCGTGCCCGGTGTTCGGATGATTGATCATCGAGGCCGAGCTGGCCCGCTATGCCGGCTCCGGCCCGACGACGTTACCGGCGCCTGAGCCCTATGAGCCCCGTAGCGCGATCGCTCATGCTCGCCGGCTTGACGCCGCGCCTCCTGGCGGCTCCGGCCACCGACAACCACACGCACCTGCCGGTCGCGGCGGGACGTCGACGGCCCGGGTCCGAGGTCCCGCTGAGTGCCGCCGAGCTGGTTGAGCGCGCCGCCGCTGTCGGCGTGACCGCGGTGCTCTCCGCCTGCGAGGTCACCATCCGGGAGGAGAGCCTGTCCCGGCCTGAGACCTGCTGGCGTGCGTGGGCCCTGGCCGTGTATCCCAACGAGGCCGTCCTCCACGCTGGTGTGCGAGACTGGCTTTGACGGTCCTGCTCGTGCGCAGGAGCACGCACCGAGCCGATCGAGTCCGCGATCGCCCGCCTGAGGAGACGCTCAGGCGAACGCGACGTCGTCGTCGCCGTCGGAGGAGCGGATCGATCTTTTCCGCACCGGTGAAAGGGCGCTGCCGCTCAGCGTGAGCCTCTTGAGCGCACATCGCCCGGGCTGGCGACCCCGACCGCCCCGTAGATCCACGACCGCGACGCACGCCGCCTGCGTGGAGGTGCTGGAGGCCGACGGCGCCCTCGAGCGCACCGTGTTCCACCGCCTCCGGCGCCTGATCTGGCCGCCGTCTGCGCCGGAGCGCGGCTGGTACGCTCGATCGCGGGCCCGCTCACCTATCCGCCAACGGGCCCCTCTGCGAGGCCGTCGCCTTCCCGCCCGATGAGCTTCTCCTGGTGGAGACTGACGCGCCCTACTTCTTCCTGAGGCTGCGCGGCCTACCCAACGCCTCCCCACCATGGGGATACGGTCCGTTTCCTGGCCGAGCAGCGGGGCTGAGCGAGGAGTTTGCCTGCCGTCGCCTGTCAGGCCACCACCGAGACCGTCTACGGGGCCTTGAGTAGGATCATCTCACCCCGGAAGTCCTGCGGGTGGTCGTGAGGATCGGAGCTCGCAAAGTGGTGCGCATCGTCATAGGCAATATGTCCTGGACGAATCACCCCAGGCTACCACCGTCTTTCAGACTGGTCTCAGGTGAAAGTACGAGGAATCAGGGGTGCTCGCACGGTTCGGTCACAAGCCCCTTCGGGGTGAGCGCATTGGCACGCCCTTGGTCATCGGTTACGGTGACATGCAATGTCAAACGAAGGAAGTTCTCATCGTGGGTCGTCACCCCAGACCAGCCCCTGAGTATTTCACACCCCGGCCTTGATCCATGGTCTGCCAAGAAGCGACCGCGCTCACGCCGCCGACGCGCCGAAGGCCCTTGCCAGACTGCTTCACCCCATGCTCGCTGCAGGGGCGCCGCAGCGTCTCTGGCCGTCTCCTGAGCGCCACGCGCTAGCCTCCCGCCGGTGGTGACGAGGCATTCCTCCCGCGCCTCGGGCTGATCGCGGGAGGCTGAGGCCGAAGTCGAAGGGCCACTGAGGCTCTGAGAAGCAGGGGAGGCCGGCAAGATCGCCAGGGCGAGACTCCACCACCACTGTCGATGAGCCTGCATCACGGCACGGTCCAGAAGGAGAGCGACGCCTGCCCAGGTGGCATTGGGTCGAGACCGCCGATGTCGATGGGCCTGGTACAGGCCTGACCCACGAGATCACCACCCAGGACGGCAAGGAGATCTCCGCACCGGCTGGTGCAGGTTGTCGTCACCAGAAGGGTGGATGAGGTCGTCCTCGTCGGCACTGGGGCTGGCAGGCGCAGCAGGACGCTGGGCCGCCCAGCAGCAGCGTCCCCTCCGGCGACCTTCCGCCGGCAGGACGCTCAGGTGCTCAGGCGCTCGGGAATGCTGCCCTCCACGCCCGCCCCTGGCTGCTGACCCCGGCGCGGGGACCGACCAGAGCGCATGCCATCGCCCGGACCCATATGGGCCGGCCGGGCTGGGGACTCGGCTCCTGCCCGGAGAACCGTGAACCGTGAGTCCAGCTGGAATCCATTTGGGCCGAGAACGCTTCGCCGGCGCTCTTACGGCATTCCCCAGGCGCTGCCTGGCTCCAAGATGAGCGAGGCTGGCGACCAGAGATCAACCAGCACCCAGAGTCATTGGGGCCTGAACTATATCTCCGGCCGTTACGGCACTTCGTTCGTCTGCTCCACTGAGTCCGTCGGCTGGTACTGACGACCGGACCCGCTTGCCTGCAGCATTCAGAGTCACGGCGGCGCCCTTTCTCGCGGAGGAAGCTGCCGGGCGTGTGCTGGAGGAGAGGAGACCACATCGGTGAGGTGTCTATTGTCAGGACCTTCGTCGTTCCGTTACCGTGACGTTCGTTGTCGTCGATTGAAGGATTGCGACCCCACTCCCTTACCGCCATGCCCTGCCGTGGAGGACCCGACGCCTGGCCTGCAGGAGCGGAGGAGGAGGAACGCTGAAGCACACGTACCATGAAGCAGCGCGTTCTGGCGTCCCCGTGGCCCCTGCCGGTGGCGGTCTCAGGAGGCCACGCCGCTGCGAGTCGGCCAGAACGGTTCGTCCCGACGTGCGGGGAACCGCACTGCTGACATTCTCGGCGCCGAGGGCGGCAGTGGGTCTGCCACGCTGAGCCCAGGAGACTCCTACGGGAGACGGTTATTACCGATCCCACGGCACCGTCCAGCAGGAGAGCGGTGACTTGCCCAGGGTGAGACCTGGCGTCACACGCCGGTGTCGACGCTGCGTACCATCTAGCGAGATCACCACCCGTGGCGGCAAGGAGGTCTCCCGACCGATCGCGCAGGTCGTCGTCACCCAGAAGGTGGAGAGGTTGTCTCGTGGCACCGGCGCCAAGCAGGAGGGCAGCTGCAGTCCCAGGAGCAGACCCGCGCCCTCGGTCGCTCGGACTCTCCGGCAGCTGGTTCTGGCGCAGTTCTGGCGGGCTTTGAGGTCTCTGCAGGCCTCTAGCGGTCGGCATCTGGCGGCAGTGCCGGCGACGACCGTGCGGTGCCGGTACGATGTGTGGCCGTTCGCCCAGTGCGAGTCCGGTGGTAACCTCAGACCACATCGGCAATGGCTTTACGGCATGTACCAGTTCACCTGGAGACCTGGCAGCCTGCGAACTGCTACTCGCACGAGGTCATGCTGCTGACCCAGACCGCCATGGCGAAACAGGCTCAGTCCGGCTAAACAGTGTCTGCTTGCGCGGGATGCTCGGCCTGCGCTGAGGCGCTGAGCGGCTGCGCGACCTGAGGGACGCGACCGTCCATGGTGGAGTACGTGTTCTCCCAGGCACCATAGTGAGCAACCATCCGACGCTGGTTACTGTGTCCCATGACGTTGCCGGCACCCGATGCGCAGGTGCCCCGTAAGATCCGCCTGTGGGTGGGGCCTGACTCGGCGGGAACCTGTGAGACCGCCTGGAGGTCTCATCCGACCTGCCCAGCGGGACCGCAACGGGGATCCTCACGATTCAGGGCCCCGCTGCACCTGGCTGCGAGCCTCCGTCTCCCTAGGGCCCACTGAGGTCCGGGGTCGTGCCAGGCGCTGGGGATCCGCCCCACCAAGACCCTGGGGCAGATCCACGACGCGGCACCGTGCGCCGCATCGTGAAGAGCGCGCGTGTATCACGATGACATGATCCTGAGATCGGGTCTGTAGCTCTGACCCTGGCACCCTGGAGACCGGGGGCGCGCGTTATCGTCGAGATGATCCTCCTGCCCGGGCCCTGCTCTGTCACCGTTGCTGACCGCATGCCCCAGGCTGCTGGTCGCCTCAGCGCGTCATCGAGGCTGATGCGCTGAGCATCACCGGCCTGGAGCCTGGGGAGGCCGGCAGCTGCCCACCCGCCTCGTATGGAACCTTCCTCTTGCCAAACGGCCGTCCCCTGTCCTGCTCACCGTCCTGAGGGTGCTTCACCTCCTGGAGACCATCACCGTGGTCCAGGCCGAGGTCGCTGACCGTCTCGCCGCCGAGCCCGCCGCACCTACGGTCCCCAGCGTCGCGCCGCCTGGTATGCCGCCGTCCGCCGCACCCTGACCATCTCCCTGCACGTCTTCTGGTCTGTCCCAACGTCGACTCGGCCTCGTCGAGACCTCGGTCCGACGCCGCCCCGGTCACGCGCCACCCGCGAGCAGGTTCTCGCTGTCGTCGACGCCGCCTTCGCCCAGCGCCGTAAGACCCTGCGTGAGGCGTCTCGGCGAAGCTCGCCGGAGGGAGCTGACGCCGCCGAGACTGCCCTGCGCGCCGCCGGCATCGACTCCGGCGCGCGCGGAGACCCTTGACGTCGCCGCTTTGCCGCTCTGGCCGAGGCGCTGCACCCGCCGATGCCGATGGCGCCGCCGTGTCCACTTCCTTCACCTCACAGAGCAGCTCGCTGAGCCATCTGCGCGGTTCAGCGGTCCCACCGGTCCTCTTGCATTTGTCGTCGGCCTCGCCCCGCAGCGGCTCGGCCACCCGTGCGGGTCGAGGCCCCGGCAAGTCAACCTCTTCCTGTCTGGTGCGCCCCCTGGCCCTGACGGCCACCACCCGCTCACCACGGTCTCCAGGCGGCTCCGTCCTTATCGAGATCGTCACCGCCTGCCGCCAGGTCGGCCCAGGACCACGCACCGTCACTCACTCGAGGAGCCTGATGCCGATGTCCCACTCGACGTGCCTCCAACCTGGCTGCGTGCAGGCCGCGAAGCCCTGGCTGAGGCTACGGTGTGAGAGGCGTCGACTCCTCCCGCGCAAGCGCGTTCCTGTCGCCGGCGGCAGGCTCAGGATCGGCTTTGCCGCTGCCGCCCTCGTGGCCTGCAACGCCCTGTGGGCACGGACCTCTGCCCGGCCTCCGGCCCTGGCTGTTCGGCCGATGCCTCTGACCGCCACTGCTGCGGGAGCGCTGCGGCGACCCTGTCACCCTGATCGTGACCTGAGGTTCTACCACTGGTCTTCGCCCGCCGAGGACGGCCGTCCACGCCGGCGGTCTTCCGCCGCCGACGAGTTGGACCGGTGTTAAACCTGCGATGCGCGAGCGCCCGAGGCTCACCGTGGCTCCTGCGCCGGCGATGCCCGTGCTCTGGCGACTCCTTTGACAAGACCTTCAGGCTGCCCCTCGACCTGCGCCTGGAGCTGCCGAGGTCAATGCCGTGAGGATGCGGGGCGTCTGCGCGCCATCGTCTCCGGCTCCGGACCCACCATCGCTGGCTCTGGCCGAGGACCCTGGTAGCGCCCAGCGCGTCTGCGCGCGTTGAAGGCTCGCCTGCCTGGTGTCCTGCGCGACGCCCCTGTGTCCGGTGCCCGGTGGTGGGCTGATGGCGCACCTGCTCGGCGTGGAGAACCCGCCTACTGTGGCTCACCGTTCTGGATGATGTCACTTGGGACGAGGACGGACCCGGTGGTCCCGCCCCAACGGCGCCGGCAGTCCATCTTCTGGCGGCGCTTTCGGCCAGCGGGAGTCTGACGGCGGCGGCGTCACCTGCACCGGCGGCGTGAGCGCTTTCTCAGCCAGTCCGACGACCTGGGGGGTCCGCCGTGGTGCTACCGTGGCACTGCGATCCACGGTGAGGTCCCCGAGCACGAATGGGCCTCCGATCCGTCGGTGTGCGACATCCAGCGGCTATCGCCGACTCGACCTCGGATGCGATGTCGCCACCCTCGGCGGTCAGCGCCGCGCGTCGCCCTGGCAGCGGTCTCACGCCGTGCTGATGTCGTCATCCTGATGAGTCCATCAACCACCGATGTCGAGGGCGTCGACTGGCCCGCCACCTCCAGGCCCGCTTCGGCCCCGGCGGCTGAGGCTCTGGTGCTGGTTACGGTCACCCACGACCGCTGGTTCCTGACGCCATCTGCACCATCGTGGGAGGTCGTTCCGGTGTCGACCGGCGGCGGGCGCTCTGAGGTGGCCGGCCGCATCGAGATTCCACGACGGCGGGCACGCCGCCCACGTCCTGGCCTGGGCTGGAGCGCGCCTGTCAGGCAGCCGGCCGCTGTCGCGAGAATTCCTGCGGCGAGCTGCCTCGGCCGGCTGGCGGCGCCCGCCCGCACCTCCCAAGCCCCGCTTCCGCATCGAGGCCGCTGAGGCCTCATCGCCGGACGTACCGCCTCCGCGCGACACCGTGCCCTGATCGCCATGGCCACCGCCTGCCTGGGCAAGAAGGTCTCGACCCGAGGATGTCACCGTGCGCTACCCGGTCCTCCGGTCGTGCCGATGGGGCTGACGTCGCGGCCCTTCCGGAGCGGGATCCTGCGCCACGTCACCTGCGACTCGCACCCGGTGAGCGTCGGCGTCGTGGTCGCCAACGGAGCAAGACACCGCTGCGCCTGCTCGAAGGTTCAGGAGCCTACTGGCGGCCGGCCCGTGGCAAGACTGTCCAGGTGGCCACCTGTCCCAGTCCATTTACGAGCCTGACGCGCGCGTGACCTGGCGGTCGTCTGGAGGCTGTGGCCATGGTGGGAGAGGGCTGTTGGTGACAGGGAGATGACCGGCCTCACCTGCTGAGCGTCTCGGCTCACCCGCCAGCGCGCCTGGACCCGGGTCAGGAGGCTAGGTGGGAGTGCGCTCGCTCCAGCCCTGGTGTGCTGCTCTGCACCGAGCCGAATGCGCCTGCTTGACGAGCCCACCAACGACCTGACACCGACACCGGCCGCCGTCGAGACATCCTGACTCTTCCCGGCACCTCGTCGTCGTCTCCCATGACCGCTACCTCCTGAGGGTCACCGACCACCAGGTGGCCCTGTGGGGACGGAAGGCGCGACCGCCCGGTGGGTGAGCAGCTCCAGCTGTGCCGTGAGGCCGCAGGATCGAGGGGGCGCGAGCCCCAGCCGGTTTTGCGGGGTCCACGACGACGCGCTACGGGCGGGCCCGCCGAGCGCAGCCTGAGCGGGGCCAGACGCCATGAGGCAACGCTGGCGCATTGAGCGCAAGATGAGCGGCTGGCGCAGGCGGACGGAAGCGCTGCGTGCGCATGGAGGGTCTCGGCCGATCGCGGCCCGGGTGGGGAGTTGCGGCTTCGGCCGCGAGCTGTGCCGCGCTGGAGGCATCCCATGCTGAGCTGGTGGAGCAGTGGCTAGAGGCGTGAGATGGAGTCCTGATCTGAGTGCGGCTGTCGCGCCCTGATGAAGAACTGAGGGGAAACCGACGGGCGGAAGAACGGTAGGGGGACGAGGAGACAGTACCGTTGCTCTGATGACCTGTGGATGGAGG
>BNJU01002045.1_pt1 | contig 62377 bp, 96 predicted proteins | sample 8539281 | NCBI WGS metagenome assembly BNJU01 (sample SAMD00202456, study PRJDB9452) | human saliva metagenome | isolation source: human saliva | place: Japan
TCGCCAACAATGCCGGGGTGCGCTGGGGTCGACCCGGTCGCCGAGGGCAGCGCCCAGGAGTGGGCCACCATGTATGCAGCGCAACGCGCTCGCGGCCCTGCGCGTGAGCCAGGCCTTCCCGCCCGGGCTGCGGGAGCGGGAGGGGACCTGGTCTTCCTCACCTCCACGGCGGCCCACGACACATACCCCGGTGGGGCGGACGTGGCGGCCAAGCACGCCGAGCGGATCATCGCCAACACGCTGCGCCTGAGCTGGTGGGGAGCCGGTGCGCGTCATCGAGATCGCCCCCGGCATGGTGGCCACCGAGGAGTTCTCCTCAACCGTCTCCACGGTGACGCCGAGGCCGCCGCGAGTGTCTATGCCGGTGTCGCCGAGCCGCTCGAGCGCCGACGACGTCGCCGCCTGCATCGTCTGGACGCTGGAGCCGCCCGCCCACGTCAACATCGACTCCATGGTGGTGCGGCTGCGGGCCCAGGCCTCCAACACGCTGGTGGCCCGAGTAGGGATCAGTAGGGAGCGGCGTCGTAGCAGCATAGGTGGTCCACAGGCGTCGACCTGCCCCGGGCACAGCGCGGGTCCCTAACGTCTGTTCCAGCCTCGGCCGGGCCGGGAACCAGACTGAAAGGACACCCATGACCAAGCACGTCTCCTCCGGTGGTGCGAGGCCACCTTCCTCCCGCGCGACGCGGCCACGGAGAGCCTTCCCATCAGGGAATCCGCCGACGCGCCGATGCCGCTGCGCAGCACCTGCTCGCAGGCGCCGCAGGCGCCCCCGGCAGTGATGCGGCAAGCACTGCCGGCCGTACGGACGCCGCATCGGGCGTCAGGACCTCAAGGCGGCTGCGGGTCAGCGCTGACTCAGAGGCGATGAGGACCGAGGTTTCTGCCAAGGACGTCAGCCGCGACCCGCCACGGGGCTCGGGCGGCTCACTCGCTGCTGGCAGCAGCACTGCCGAGCACCGGCTGGCGGGCGTGGGCTCCCGGATGCTCAGAACGCCGCGACCATCGGCGTCGTGCCCTCCACGTCCGCGGCGGCAGAAGGCCCGGACCAAGGCGCGTGGGCGCTGGTACCGCCGTCGCGCGCCGTCGTGGGCGCTGCCGGGGTGGCGCTGCTGGCGGGCTCTTCGGGGCCGGGTGGGGGACCAACGAGCCCTCAGCTCCCACTCCCAGCACGGTCAGGCCCAGCAGCAGGGGGCCGGCAACGGTCAGGGGCATGCCCGAGGGGAGGGGCCAGGAGGTCCCGGCGGGGAGGCCCAGTGGTCAGGGCGGGCCCGGTGGGCAGATGCCCGGAGGCGGGTCCCGGCGGACAGGGTGGCCAGGAGGCCCCGGCGGCCAGAACGGACAGGGCCAGGGCGGTCCGGGAGGAGGCTCCGGTGGAGCCGGGCCGGACCCCCAACGGGGACGCTCCAGTGGCTCGGGCTCGAGTCGGGCGGCCAGCAGTCGGGCTCCGGCTCGGGTGATGGCAACCAGAAGGGCGGCTCAGGCTCCTCGGGCGTCCTCCAGCAGGACGCCTCTCCGAGCACGCAGGGCTGGGAGCCGCCGGCAGCCACCGCCCACAGATCACATTTTCTTCAAAGGCGACGCGTATTCGTGTCGCCTTGAAGTTCTTGTCGGTGTGTGCAGATTCGGTTACGGTCGCTGGCACGCCTCGCAGCGCTCACCCTGATGACACGGAGGAGAGAACCCGATGACTGACGCACACCCCCCGCATGGCGTTGGGCACCATGCACTTCGGAACCGTCTGTCCTGCCACCCAGTCCCGTGAAATCCTCGACGCCTACCTGGATCTGGGCGGCCAGTGGATCGACACCGCGAACTGCTACGCCTTCTGGGGAGCCGAGTCCGGCCTCGGGGGCCAGAGCGAGACCGTCATCGGTCAGTGGCTCGCTGATCGCGGCGTGCGCGACCAGGTGAGGATCAGCACCAAGGTCGGTGCGGAGCCGACCCGCCCCCACGGCTTTCCGGCGCCGTGGAAGGTCTCGGGCAGGAGACCGTCAACCAGGCCATTCGGGACAGCCTGCAGCGCCTGCAGACGGAGCGCATCGACATGTACTGGGCCCATATGGAGGACCGGGAGCAGTCGGTCGCGGATGTCGCTGAGACCTTCGGCGCCCTGGTTGAGCAAGGGCTGACCGCACGGATCGGGCTGTCCAACCACCCGGCCTGGTACGCCGCAGCCAACGTGCACGCCCAGCAGCGGGGCTCAGCCGGCTTCAGCGCCCTGCAGCTGCGGGAGTCGTACCTCCACCCGAGGCCGGATACCCCGGTAGAGGGCGAGGACCACCCTCACGGGATGATGACCATCGAGAGCAAGGACCTCGCCGAGCGCTGCGGGCTGGACCTGTGGGCCTACCGCCGCTGCTGACCGGCGCCTACGAGCACCCAGAACGCCCGCTGCCCGAGGCCTACAGGCACCCGGGGACTGACAAGCGGCTGACAGCGCTGCGCACGTGGTCGGAGCGTCTTGCCATGAAGCCGAGCCAGGTCGTCCTGGCCCTTCTCAACGCCCAGCAGCCGACCATCACCCCGATCGTGGGCGTCAGCAGCGTCGCCCAGCTCACTGACGCCATCGAGGCCACCCGCTTCAGCCTCCCTCAGGAGGCCGTCGAGAGCTCAACGCAGCCAGCTAGAGGTACGGCTAGACCGAGCGGCTCCGAGCCGGCGACCAGCGGGACCACCGCCCACAGATCAACATTTTTCTTCAGAGGCGACGCGTATTCGTGTCGCCTTTGAAGTTCTTTGTCGGTGTGCAGATTCGGTCGCTGGCGCTGGGGTCGGGTCTCGGGCGAGGGAAGGTGGCGCCCGCCGCTATTCCACCGCCGGGTGTGGGAGGATGACGCCGCCGAGCCGCGGCGTGAACTGGCCCCGGCAGACGCCCCCCACTACACTCCCCGGAGCAAAGGCACTGACCCGGCCATCACCGGCGAGCCTCCGGAAGAACCGGACCCCGGCGCACCAGCGCCGTCGGCCCTCAGTAGAACCGGACGGGACAGCCCGTCACAGCTGGAAACGAAGCGGTCAGTGCACCGTCCCTCTCCGGGGCGCGCAGCACGGCAAGCGAGGTGGTACCGCGGTGCGGCACCAGCCGGGCACCAGCCCGGTCGGGGAGCCGACGTCGTCCTCGTCAGGCCCCGGGCACCCGCCCGAGGCGGCAGGAACGAGTGAGACGAGAGCACCGCGATGGCTGAGAAGATGGCTGACAGCACCACCGCCGACGGCAGCGAGCCGACCGGCGCCGCCTTCACCCCCTGCACCGCCCGGGGAGCAGATCGACCCCTCGCCCTCCTTCCCCGCCATTGAGGAGGACGTCCTGGCCTACTGGAAGGCCGACGGCACCTTCGAGGCCTCCATCGACAACCGCGCCGAGCCCTGCGACGAGTTCGTCTTCTACGACGGCCCGCCCTTCGCCAACGGCCTGCCCCACTACGGCCACCTGCTGACCGGCTACGTCAAGGACGCCGTCGGGCGCTACCAGACCCAGCGCGGCAAGCGCGTCGAGCGCCGCTTCGGCTGGGACACCCACGGCCTGCCCGCCGAGCTCGAGGGCCCAGCGCCTGCTCGGCATCGACGACGTCACCGAGATCACCGCCCCGGCGGCATCGGCATCGAGAAGTTCAACGAGAGTGCCGCTAGCTCCGTCCTGCGCTACACCAAGGGTGGGAGGACTACGTCACCCGCCAGGCCCGCTGGGTCGACTTCGACAACGACTACAAGACCCTCGACCCCGACTACATGGAGTCGGTGCTGTGGGCCTTCAAGCAGCTGTGGGACAAGGGTCTGGCCTACCAGGGCTACCGCGTCCTGCCCTACTGCTGGCACGACCGCACCCCCTTGAGCAACCACGAGCTCAAGATGGACGACGACGTCTACCAGGACCGCCAGGACAACACGGTCACGGTGGGCCTGCGCCTGGAGGAGCCCCTGCGCCAGGGCGCCGAGCGCCCCGAGCTGGTCCTCATCTGGACCACCACCCCCTGGACGCTGCCCTCCAACGTGGCCATCGCCGTGGGCCCCGACGTCGAGTACGCGATCGTCCACGTCGACGAGGACCTCGACTCGCCGGTGGCCGGTCAGGACGTCGTTATCGCGAAGGACCTGCTGGGCTCCTACGCCCGCGAGCTCGGCGAGGACCCGCAGGTGCTGGCCACCTGCACCGGGGCCGACCTGGTGGGGCGGCGCTACCACCCGATCTTCGACTACTTCGACGACGCCGCCCACCGGGCCGAGGGCGCCGCCCCGGGCCGAAGGCCTGGACGATCATCGCCGCCGACTTCGTGACCACCTCCGACGGAACCGGCCTGGTGCACATGGCCTCGGCCTTCGGTGAGGACGACATGATCGCCTGCTCCGAGGGCCGGCATCGAGACGGTCGTGCCCGTCGACGACGGCGGCTGCCTGACCGAGGAGATCCGCGACTACGCCGGGCTGCAGGTCTTCGAGGCCAACAAGCCCATCGTTGCCGACCTGCGCGACGGCACCGGCCCCCTGGCCCGCCGCGACGAGAGCCGGCGCGCCGTCCTGGTGCGCCAGGCCTCCCTACGTGCACTCCTACCCGCACTGCTGGCGCTGCCGCAAGCCGCTCATCTACAAGGCGCGTCTCCTCCTGGTTCGTGCGCGTCTCGGCGATCCGCGACCGCATGGTCGAGCTCAACCAGGACATCGACTGGTACCCCGGCCACATCAAGGACGGCATCTTCGGCAAAGTGGCTGGCGAACGCGCGCGACTGGTCGATCTCCCGCAACCGCTTTCTGGGGCGCGCCCATCCCGGTGTGGGTCAGCGACAACCCCGACTACCCGCGCACCGACGTCTACGGCTCCTACGCCGAGCTCGAGCGCGACTTCGGTGTCAAGGTCACCGACCTGCACCGCCCCTTCATCGACACCCTCGTGCGGCCCAACCCCGACGACCCCACGGGTAAGTCCATGATGCGCCGCATCCCCGACGTCCTGGACTGCTGGTTCGAGTCCGGCTCCATGCCCTTCGCCCAGGTGCACTACCCCTTCGAGAACGTCGAGTGGTTCGAGTCGCACTATCCGGGCGACTTCATCGTGAGTACATCGGCCAGACCCGCGGCTGGTTCTACACCCTCCACGTCCTGGCCACCGCGCTGTTCGACCGGCCCGCCTTCACCTCCCTGCGTCTCCCACGGCATCCTCCTGGGCAACGACGGGGCCAAGATGAGCAAGTCGCTGCGCAACTACCCGGACGTCTCCATGGTCTTCGACCGCGACGGGGCCGACGCCATGCGCTGGTTCCTGCTCTCGGCGCCGGTCATGCGCGGAGGCAACCTCGTGGTGACCGACAAGGCCATCCGCGACACCGTGCGCCAGGTGGTGCTGCCGCTGTGGAACACCTGGTACTTCTTCGCCCTCTACGCGGGCCAGGTGGGTCAGTCCGGCTACGTCACGAGCGGCGTCGACCTGGACGACGCGAGCCTGTTCGCCAAGCACGGCGGCCTGCACGTCATGGACCGCTACGTCCTGGCCCGCACCAAGGACCTGACCGAGACGGTGGCCGCCCAGATGGACGGCTACGACATCACCGGGGCCTGCGCCACGATCCGCGACTTCCTCGACGTGCTCACCAACTGGTACCTGCGCACCTCGCGCCAGCGCTTCACCGACGGCGAGACGGCCGCCTTCGACACCCTGGCCACCGTGCTGCGGGTGCTCACCGAGGTCATGGCGCCGCTGGCGCCGCTGGTGAGCGAGGAGATCTGGCGGGGCCTGACCGGTGGGCGCTCCGTGCACCTGACCGACTGGCCCGTGCTGCCCGGGCCACGTCGCCAACGCCGAGCTCGTGGCGGCCATGGATGAGGCCCGAGCCGCGGTCTCGGCCGCCCTGAGCCTGCGCAAGGCCGAGAAGCTGCGCGTGCGCCAGCCGCTTCGCAGCCTGACCATCGCCACGGCCGACCCGGCCGGGCTGGCCCCCTTCCGCGAGCTCGTGGCCGAGGAGGTCAACGTCAAGGAGGTACGGGTCCTGGACGCCGAGTCCGCCGGCTACGAGGCCCGAACGGACCTGGCCCTCAACCCGCGCGCCTTCAGCCCCGAGGTCCGCAAGCTCACCTCCAAGCTCTTCGCCGCCGTCAAGGCGGGCCAGTGGGAGCTCACCGAGGACGGGGACGTGCGCTTCAACGACGTCCTGCTCGATGGCGCCCCCGTGGTCCTGGAGGCGGAGGACTCCGCCTTCACCCTGACCACCCGCATCGAGGTCGACGACGACTCCCTGGCCGCCACCATGCTGCCCTCGGGGGCCTTCGTGGTCCTGGACACCGCCCTCGACGACGCCCTGGAGGCCGAGGGCTGGGCCCGCGACCTGGTGCGTCTGGTCCAGGACGAGCGCAAGGCCGCCGGCCTGCACGTGGGGGACCGGATCCGCCTGGAGCTGAGGGTTCCGCAGGACAAGGACGCCTGGACCGGTGCCCACCTGGACCTCATCAAGCGGGAGGTCGGCTGCGTGGACGCCTCCGTCGTGGCCGACCCGGCCGTGAAGGAGCCCACCGCCACGGTTGAGAAGGTCGCCGAGGTAAGGGAGAGCTGACCCAGCAGCCGAACAGGCTGCGTCGTGGGGTCGGCCGGACCGATGAGCTCGGTCTGGCCGACCCCACTCCTGCATCCAGGTCGGAGAGCCGGGAGTGCGTCACTCGGGAGAGAGACGAGCTGAGGTTCTCCCGCCCTAGCCCAGTGATGTCATCGTGGCGATGAGCTGCCGGGAGGGCGTGCTGCACGGCGACGCGAAGCCGATCCGACACGCCGGTCGGTTAACTTTCCTATTACCTGAGGTGTGAGGCAGAATAATCCCGTTGCTCGGCCACCAGGACCTGGTTGAGCAACGGTGCTCCTCCTCCCGCGGTTCGCCTCTCCCGTCTCCCGGTCGCATGCTTCCTACCGCCATGATGGCGGTAGGGGAAGCGTCGTGCGCAGCTTTCTCCCTGGAGCAGGCTCGCTGGTGGCCTTGGTTGTGAGAGGTACGGACGATGAGTATCAAGGGTGCTGCAGAAGCAGTTCTTCCCCCGCCGGCTCAGGGGTGGTTGAAGCAGGCGATCTACCATCGCAACTGTCACCTGTCGCCGCCCCAGTACCGTGCGGCCCTCAAACACTGGTACTGGCTCTTCAAAGGACGCCCCTGCCACCTGGAGGCGCCGCGCACCATGACTGAGAAGATCCACTGGCTCAAGCTCTATGACTCCACACCCCTCAAAGGGCGTCTGGCGGACAAGTTCCTGGTGCGCGAGTGGGTCGCCGACACGGTGGGGGAGGAGTACCTCGTACCCCTGCTGGGTGTGTGGGACTCGCCTGACGAGATCGACTTCGCCTCCCTGCCGAGCAGCTTCGCGCTCAAAGCCACGCACGGCTCGGGGTGGAACATCCTCGTGCCGAACAAGAGCGCTCTTGATGAGGAGTGGGCCCGTCGACGCCTCGAGGAGTGGCTCGGCCTGCGTCAGGCGATGAAGGGCGGCTTCGAGCTGCACTACGAGTACTGCGAGCCGCGCATCGTGTGCGAGCGCTTCCTGCGTGATGGCACAGGGGGCTGCGGGACTACAAGTTCATGGTGTTCGACGGCGTCGTCCAGTTCGCCTTCACTGTGGACAGACGTGCGGGGCGCGCGATGCGGGGGACCTACCTGCCGGACTGGACCCGAGCCCCCTTCGAGTACACCTGCGAGGCTGTTCGCGCCTCGGACGTTCCCCCGCCGAGCGGCCTGGAGACCATGCTCCGGCTCGCCAGCAGGCTCGGGAAGGGGTTCGCCTGCGCGCGCATTGACTTCTACCAGGTGCGGGGACGCGTCTACTTCGGTGAGATCACCTTCACCGACGCCGATGGGTTGTCTGAATTTGTTCCCGCTCGCTACAACCGTATATTCGGTGATCGAATCGTCCTTCCCTGAGAAGAAGTCGTTCAAGGGTGTCATACTGTGATGGTTTAACACTCAGGGACGGTGTCTGTAGATTTTTCTACGAAGATCGTCGTGCTCGGTGAGTGAGACCTCTCAAGTCTCTCGATGTGCATGAGGGCTTTCTCATTAAATCCGTCGGTTACTTGCCCTCTTCGGGCTCTTGCGTGTTACTGTCTGTGTCATTAATTCTGGCGCTCCTTCGTGGGGTTTCCTGACTGTCGCTTCATGTTGGTGAGTGCTGTGTCCTATCAGTCCTGAATAATGACAGGTGGTATGCGGATGACGCTCGAGGACCTTCTTCATCTAACTCGTCGACGCTTTGGATCTCTCGCGCTGGCGATCGTGATCTGCGTACTTTTGTCAGTAGCGTTCGCTTTCGTGACGCCGAGTTCCTATACGGCGACGGCTCAGGCCTACCTGCACGTGGAGGTGGGCGGGGACCCGGGGCTGAACACGCAGTCCCACTACAACGCGGCACAGCTCGCCGACTTGAAGGCCGAGTCCGCCGTTCCGGTCTTCACCTCGAGGCGGTCGCCCAGCGCGTGATCGAGTCCCTCAGCTGGATGTCACCCCGGAGAGTTGGCCTCCTCGGTGTCGGCGACGCGGACGCCTGAGACCGTGTCGGTGCAGGTCTCCGTGGAGGCCTCCACCTCGCGTCAGGCTCAGGTTCTGGCCGATGAGGTCGTCCGTCAGACGGCCGAAGAGGTGACTGAGCTGGAGGGCAGTGATTCTCGGTGAAGATCTCCTGCTGTCCTCCGCCGAGCTGGTGAGTGCCACTCGGTCCCCCGCCCCTGGTCACCTGCGTGGGGGTGGGGCTGCTGGCCGGGCTGGTTCTGGGGTACGTGTGGATTCTCGTCCAGGAGCTGCTCGATAAGAGCCTCAAGGGACCTGAGGATGTGCGCAAGGCTCTGTCGGCGCCCGTGCTCGGTGTCCTGCCGAAGGATCCGTCGCCTCTGCGACTGGGGCGTGGTGCGCAGACGGAGGTCGAGGAGCGGCTTCGGGCCACTCGCACCAATGTGCTTCACGCCCTGTCTCACGGGGCTCGGCAGGTCGTGGTCGTCACCTCTGCTGGTCCGCGGGAGGGGGCCTCGACGACGGCTGCCGGCCTGGCGCGGGTCCTGGCTCTGTCCGGTCATCGGGTCGTCTTGGTCGGGGGAGACCTGCGCTCGCCAAGTGCTGTCGGCGCCCCGGGCGCCCCAGGACTCGCGGAGGTCCTGGTCGGGACGGCTCGTCTCAGCCAGGTCCTGGTCGAAGGCGAGGTGCCGGGTCTGGAGCTCCTGCCTGCCGGCGACATGCCCGGGAACCCCTCTGAGCTGCTCGGCGGCCGCAACATGAGCGACCTCCTGCATCATCTGGCCGCAGACCGCATCGTGATTATCGATGCGCCTCCGGTGTGCCGTTTCACCGACGCCGTGGTGCTGGCCGAGTATGCCGGTGGCGTCCTCCTCGTGGCGCGAGCCGGGCGCACGTCTGCCGAAGAGCTTCGCGAGGCGGCGCTGGCCGTGGGGCAGGGAGGCGGGCACATGCTCGGCGTGGTGCTCACCAACGTGTCCGATCCCGGGCGCGGTAGTCGGAGTGTCCAGGCCGGCGTCACTCATGCGGAGAGCGCAACCGTCTAACCCTTCTTTCTCTGAGCGCGGCACGTGCGCAGAGAGTCGAGTCGTGACGTCAGGATGTTTATTCAAATGTTACCTTGCGGTCGGCACTGACGTTAGTCGGCGGGGTGTGCTCCGGGTTCCCTGCTGTAATGAATCTTGACGCTTCAGGCTCTCGGGTTCAGTCGGCCTGTGGATTTATACCATTGCACCGAAGTGGATCTGTTGGTAAACGATGATTGACGGGTAGATCTCATCAAAATCTTCCAATCGGTGACTCTTGGTGTTAGATTAATGCTGAGCATTAAATACGGAATCTAATAGTGATGGTTCAATGGGTTCCGTATGCCCTTTTCTGTGCCGTTTCCTCCTGTTGAGCAGTAGGAGCCGCATCCCCAAGTCCGTCCCGCGAAGCAGTGAAACCTGCTCGCCCATATGCAGATTGAAACCCTGATGACATTTGAAATCTGTCGCTCCTGCCAGCGTCAAACGCTTGATCGGAGTTCCTCACTCTCAGGCGGTGTGTCCCATGCTCCTCAGCAGGCTCAATGGAGCGTGACGACTCATGGCTGATGCACGTCAGGACTCCCATGGCACCACCGGCCGTGATGAGCGCAGTACCGAGGGTTGAGCCGCCCTGGCGCGCCTCAGCCCGCACGATCCCTCGCAGTGCCCGGGGGTGCCACCGCGAGGCGCCCCTTCGGCACCGGGCTCAGCGCCCGTGAGACCGTCGGACTGCGGCGCGCAGCGGGGAGGCTTCGCCCTGTGCCGGCTCGAGCCGGTCGCCCTGATGGTCGTCGACTTCCTGGCCACGTACGTGGCGCTGTACTCCGCGGCCTGGGGGACCACGAAGTGGGCGACCGCCACGGGGGCGACCGGCGGCCTCCTGGCCGTCGGGGTGCTCGGGATCGTCAACGTGGGCGTCTTCGCCACCTTCAAGATGTACAACAGCCTGTGGCGCTACGCCTCGATGGCGGAGGCGCTGAGGATTCTGTACGCGACCGTCGTCGGCTCGATCTGCGGCGATCTGCTCTTCTCCCTGGCCTTCGATGGTGGGCTGTCCGTGCGTTCCTACGTCATGGCCTGGGCGCTGCTCGTCATCATGACCGCGGGGACTCGCCTCGCCGCCCGGGCGCTGTGGCACAGCCGCGCCCAGCGCAGTGCTCGCGCAGGTGAGCCGGGCTCCCGCCCCCGTACCCTCATCGTCGGAGCCGGGCAGACCGGTTCTCTGACCATCAAGCGCATGCACCTGGGGGACGAGGACATGTGCGGAGAACCGGTGGCCCTGGTCGACGACGACGTCACTAAGCACGGTCGCCACGTCCACGGCGTCAAGGGTCTACGGCGCGTGTGACGACATCCCCGCATCGCCCAGGGAGTGCCGGGCCGAGCAGATCGTCCTGGCCTGCCCCTCGGCGCTGGCCTCCGAGCGTCAGCGCATCCTGTCCATCTGCCTGACAACGGGCCTGAGGATCCTCACCCTCCCGAACGTACGGGACCTGGCCCAGCAGGATGACGGGCGGATCGCACTGCGGGAGGTCGAGATCTCCGAGCTGCTCTCCCGTGACGAGGTCGCCTTCGACTCCACAGGGATGGGGTACGTGCGCGACCAGGTCGTCCTGGTCACCGGCGGTGGTGGCTCCATCGGCTCTGAGCTGGTCCGTCAGCTCATCGAGGCCCGGCCCAGCCAGATCATCATCTTCGACGTCTACGAGAACACGGCCTACGAGCTGCTCCACGAGATGCAGCCCAAGGCGACCGAGCTGGGGGTGACGCTCTCGGTCGTCATCGGCTCGGTGACCAACGAGCGCATCGTCCGCGACTGCTTCCAGCGGTACCGGCCCAAGGTCGTCTTCCACGCGGCGGCCCACAAGCACGTGCCGCTCATGGAGGACAACGCCCGTGAGGCCGTGGAGAACAACGTGCTGGGCACCTGGGTCGTCTGCCGTCTGGCGGAGGAGCTCGGCTGCAGCCACTGCATCCTGGTCTCCACCGACAAGGCGGTCAACCCCACCAACGTCATGGGGGCCACCAAGCGGCTGTGCGAGCTGGAGATCCAGGCCCTGGCCCAGACCAGCCGCTCCACCGTCTTCGCCGCCGTGCGCTTCGGCAACGTGCTCGGCAGCCACGGCTCGGTCATCCCGCTGTTCAGGCGCCAGCTCAGATCAGGTGGGCCGCTGACTGTCACCCACCCCGACATCACCCGCTACTTCATGACGATCCCCGAAGCGGCCCAGCTGGTCATCACCGCCGGCTCCATGGCCCAGGCCGGAGATCTTCATCCTGGAGATGGGCAAGCCCGTGCGGATCTACGACCTGGCCGTCAACCTCATCAAGCTCTCGGGCCTGCGGGTGGGGCGTGACATCGAGGTCGTCTTCACCGGGCTGCGTCCTGGCGAGAAGCTCTACGAGGAGCTGCAGATGCACGACGAGGATCTGCACCCCACGCAGAACCCTCGATCCTCGTCTCCACGGCACCGCCTCCCACCAGGCTGGAGGTGGAGGACAAGATCGCTCGGCTCATGGCCTGCCTGTCCCCAGGGCGGAGAGCAGATCAAGCGGGAGCTCGCTCGCGCGGTGCCCACCTATCACCCACGTTTTGACAACAGTACGAATCCGTCGCCAACAGTGAGGACAGCTGACTGATGCGTGTTGATTTCTCGCCTCCCGACATCACCGACGCCGAGTGCCAGGAAGTGGTGGATGCACTGCGCTCTGGCTGGATCACCACCGGACCGCGCACCAAGACCCTGGAGAAGCAGGTGGCGCAGCGCTGTGGAACCACCCGGGCCGCCTGCCTGAACTCCGCGACCGCCTCGCTGGAGCTGACCCTCCGGGTCCTGGGCATCGGTCCCGGAGACGAGGTCATCGTCCCGGCCTACACCTACACGGCCTCTGCCTCCCCGATCGTTCATGTGGGCGCCACCCCCGTGATCGTCGATGCCGGTGACGCTGACGGCGGCTACGGGCTGGACCCCGGCGCCCTGAGGCCGCCATCACCCCGCGGACCAAGGCCGTCATCCCGGTCGACATCGGTGGGCGCATGTGCGACTACCCGGCGCTGCGCGCGGTCGTCGACAGCCACAGCCACCTGTTCGCACCGGCGAGGGGCGGTCCAGGAGGCGCTGGGACGTGTCGCCCTCGTCGCCGACGGCGCCCACAGCTTCGGTGCCCGGCGCGACGGCACGCCCTCGGGCAGCGCCGCCGACTTCACCACCTTCAGCTTCCACGCCGTGAAGAACCTGACCACCGCGGAGGGCGGCGCCGTCACGTGGAGGCCGGAGCTGGGCCTGGACGAGGGCTCTACCGCCAGTACATGCTGCTGTCCCTTGCACGGGCAGAGCAAGGACGCCCTGTCCAAGACCCGCCTGGGGGCCTGGGAGTACGACGTCGTCAGCCCCGCCTACAAGTGCAACATGACCGACGTGTGCGCCGCGATCGGCCTGGCGCAGATGACCCGCTACGACTCGATGCTCGAGCGTCGGCGCCAGATCATCACCCGCTACGACCAGGCCCTGGCGCCGGCGGGCGTGACATCGCTGCGGCACTACGAGGACGGGAGCGTCTCCTCCGGGCACCTCTACCTGGCGAACCTGCCGGGCCTGGGGGAGGAGGCGCGCAACGAGTTCATCGAGCGCATGGCGCGCGCGGACGTGGCCTGCAACGTCCACTACAAGCCGCTGCCCCTGCTGAGCGCCTACCGCGACCTCGGCTTCTCCATTGAGGACTTCCCGCAGGCCTACGCCCTCTACGCCAGTGAGGTGAGTCTGCCTCTGCACACCTCATTGACCGACGAGCAGGTCGACTACGTCATCAGCTGCGCGCTCGAGACGCTCGCGGCGATGGGCCGCTCATGACGATGCCGCCCTGGGAGGAGCTGCCGGCCTCCCTGCGTACCGAGGAGGTCCGCCCCTACTACGAGGCACTGGCCCGGCGCGGAGTCCAGCTGCGGCTCAAGCGCCTGCTCGACGTCGTCGGAGCGACGATCCTGATGGTGCTGCTCGGGTGGCTGTTCATCATCCTGGCGGCCCTCATCAAGCTGGACTCGCCCGGACCGGTGTTCTTCCGCCAACGGCGGGTCACCCAGTTCGGGCGCGAGTTCCGGATCGTCAAGTTCCGCACCATGACGCACCGGCCGGCAGACCCCGGCGACCAGATCACCCGGGGCAACGACCCCCGGGTCACCAAGGTCGGAGCGGTGCTGCGCCGCTACCGGCTCGATGAGATCAGTCAGCTCATCGACATCCTGCGCGGCACGATGAGCTTCGTAGGGGACCAGGCCGGAGGTGCCCTGAGTACGTCCAGCAGTACACCCGCAGATGCGGGCCACCTTGCTGCTGCCCGCCGGAGTCACCTCACGGCCTCCATCGAGTTCAAGGACGAGGCCGAGATCCTGGCGGCCGCCCCGCCGGGCCAGGACGCCTACCTCACTCAGGTCCTGCCGGCCAAGATGCGCCTCAACCTGCGTGACGTCCAGAACTTCAGCATCGGACGAGACCTGTCGATCGCGCTGAGGACCGTCCTGGCGGTGGCCAGGTGAGGCGCGCAACGACGACACCTAAGGAGCAAGCATGACAGCAGGCACTGAGCACGATCGCGAACTGGACTCCGACCTGGTCTCCATCATCATGCCGACGTACAACTGCGGCGCCTTCATCGCCGAGACCATCGCCACCGTCCAGGCCCAGACCCACCCCCGCTGGGAGCTGATCGTCGTCGACGACTGCTCCACCGACGACACCACCGATGTCGTGGGGGCCCTGGCCAAGGACGACCCGCGGATCCGGTACGTGCGGCTGGAGACCAACAGCGGTGCCGCCATGGCCCGTAACCGGGCGATGGAGCTGGCCCAGGGGCGCTACATGGCCTTCCTGGACTCCGACGACCTGTGGCACCCCGACAAGCTCAGGCGCCAGATCGACTTCATGACCTCGCGTGACGTGGCCATGTCCTGCACCGCCTACGCCCAGATCGACGAGCAGGGCGTGCCCACCGGCAGGATCGTGCGCAGCCCGGCCAGGATCAGCTACAACCGCCTGCTCCTGGACTGCCCGGTGAGCAACTCCACCGTCATGTACGACGTGGCGCGCCTGGGCAAGTTCGAGGTTCCCAACATCCCGCAAAGCGCAACGACGACGCCCTGTGGCTGCGCATGCTCCGCACCGAGCCCCTACATCTGGGGGATGCCGGTGGTGCTCATGAGGTACCGGCTCCGCTCGGGATCGGTGTCGGCCAACAAACGGAGCCTGGTCAAGTACCACTGGACGCTCTACCGCGACATCGAGCATCTCAGCGTCCCCCGCTCCGTCTTCCACATCGGCGTGTGGGTCCTCATCAAGACCCTCAAGGTGAAATGAGGACCGGCGTTAGCAGGACGAGCAGTTCCCCGGACCGATCCGGGGCCGACGGAGGCAGACAGGCAATGAGCCAGGAACAGTCATCGACCACGCGGGACCTTGGGGCGGCCCCTGCGGGTCCTGCAGATCAACTCATCAATCTCCCGGCGCTCCGGAGTCATGAGCGTGCTCATGAACTACCTCAGGCACATGGACCGCTCGCAGGTGGTGTTCGACTTCTTCTGCTACGCCACGCCCGACGAGACCCACCGTGAGGAGATCGAGGCGCTGGGCGGGCGCTGCTACGTCATCGATGCCGGGAACCATATCGGACGCATCCGATCATCCCTGGGGCAGGTGCTGGAGCAGCATGCAGGGCAGTACCCCGTGGCGCACCTGCACGACCCCATCCTGTCGCGATTCCTCTATCCCGGTGGCCCCATCGCCACGGGTGCGGTCCTTCGCCGTCCACTCCCATGCGACGGCGTACTCCGACTCCCCGGCTGCGGAGCCTGCGCAACTGGCTCGTCTGCCGCAATATCGGGAGCCTACTCCGATGCGCGCCTGGCCTGCTCCCGGGCGGCCGGTGACTTCCTGTTCGGCTCAGGCCGCTTCGAGGTGGTTCCCAACGCGATCGACGTGAGACCTACCGCTTCAACGAGTCGGTCCGTGCCGAGTGCGCTCCCGGCCTGGGGCTGGGGAGGCACCCGTCGTCGGCCATGTGGGGACGGTTCAGTGAGCAGAAGAACCACCGGTTCCTCATCGATGTGTGCACCGAGCTGTTCCGTGCGCGCCCCGAGGCGCGTCTCATGCTCATCGGCGACGGCCCGCTACGGCCGAGCATCGAGGCCGTGGTGGCTGAGCGCGGCCTGAGTGACCGCGTTCTGTTCCTGGGGGACCCTGCAGGACGTCCCTGACCTCTACCAGGCCATGGACATGTTCCTTCTGCCCTCCCTCTGCGAGGGGCTGCCGATGGTGGGGGTGGAGGCGCAGTGCGCGGGGCTCCCGCTGGTGTGCTCCGACGAGGGTGACCGATGAGGTCACGATCAGGGGAGGTCTCCTTCCTGCCGCTGGACATGCCGGCGCCTCAGTGGGCGCACCATGTCAGCCAGGCCCTCGACCACGGGCGGGACCCGCGGCGCAGGGCGGAGGGAGAGCGGGCCACGCGCGTCGCGGGTTTCGACATCACTCACGAAGCCGAGCGGCTGGCGCACCGTTACCGTGCGCTGGCGGAATGGTGACGCCGGAGCATGTGGATTCACTTCGCGCTCTTCGCCGCTCTTCTCCTGCCAGCAGCTCTCCTGGGGCTGCGGGGCAATGCCAGTCGGCGGGGCTCCCGGGTCATTCTGGTCGTGGCCTTCGTGGCCTTCGTGGCCTTCTCCTCCATGCGAGCCGTCAGCGTTGGCAATGACACGGTTGAGTACCACCGGGTCTTCGAGGAGATCAAGGCGACGACCTCCTTCCAGGAGGCCTTCACCGTCAGCCGCTTCGAGTACGGCTATGTCGTACTCAACTACCTGGTCAGCCGCATCACGGACAGCTTCAACATCCTGCTGCTCATCATCTCGGTGTTCGTCTACGGATCAGCGGTGCTGTTCATCAAGCGGTACGCCGCCAACTACTCCCTGGCGGTCCTCCTCGCCTTCGGCATGTCCGCCTTCTACGACTTCACACTTCTCGCCCGGCAGGGTATTGCGGTGGCGATCTTCCTGCTGGCCGTCCCCGCGCTCATGGAGCGCAAGCTGTTGCGCTACGCCCTGCTCATCGTGCTCGCCTCCCAGTTCCATGTCAGTGCCCTGCTCCTGCTCGTCATCTACCTCGTCTCCGCCATGCGGCTGAGTACCTTCGGTGACTGGATCAAATGGGGGGCCCTCATCGGGACCAGCATGCTGTCGCTGAGTTGGGTGATGAACTCTCTTGCGGCGTCCTCCGCCTACTACGGGCACTACCTCAACAGCGACTACGCCGACGGCGGGTGCGCTCGGCCACCGTTCTGCTGATCGTAGTGCGCATCTTCCTCATACTTCTGGCCTCCACCTGCGGATGGGGACGCTGCGGTGAGAGTGATCCGTCCGGGCATACCCGCAACCTCTTTGGCACTCGCTGTTGCAAACATTGCCATGGTGACGGTGTCCCTGGGCTTCAACCTCGTCGACCGTCTCGAGATGTACCTGACGATGCCCTTCGTCGTCGGTCTGGTGAACCTCACCGTGCGGGGCCGCCGACCCGAGCGCTCCTACATCGGCGCCCTGCTGGTCATCATCGCCTTCGCAGCCTCCACGACCTTCTTCCTGTACCGCCCCGAGTGGTACCACCTGTTCCCCCTACCGCCGTTCCTCGAGAAAGGGCTCTCATGATAGATCCTGTTTACGTCTCATATGCGGCTGCCCGGTGGCTTTCACGGCACCGTCTTGCGCCCGCCGCATACCTCATTCGCGGAGCCCTATGCGTGTGGTGTTCGCCCTGTGACGTTCCGTATGCTGCCCGCATTGGTGAGAATACAGACTTTCCGCACCATGCTCTGGGAGTTGTGATCCATCCTCGCGCGGTGATCGGTACGGGATGTCATATCGGTCAAGGGGTGACTATTGGCGGTCGCAAGGGCATCGAGACAGTACCTGTGTTGGGAAGAATGTCGTCGTGGGCTGTGGAGCGACGATTCTCGGGCCTATCACAGTTGGCGATGGCGCGATGATTGGGGCGGGTGCCGTTGTGATCCACGATGTCCCTGCTGGTGCGACGGTCGCGGAGTTCCGGCCAGGATTATCAGGAGACGGCTGCATGACACGGTTCTGCAGTGGGGTAGGTCTCTCTGCTCAGTCAACACGGGTGATGATCCCGTCGAAATCGAGGCCCGGAAGGCGCAGTTCGGTGGCGGCAAGCAATAAGGGACGCATTGCTTTCCTGCTGGGTAACACCCTGGTCTTCGCGCTGGGGGGCCTGGCGGTCAAGGCGGTCTCGCTGGTCCTCATGCCGTTGTACACGACTGCGCTGACGGCTGGTGAGTACGGGACGGCCGAGCTGCTCAACAGTGCGATCGAGATCGTGCTGCCGCTGCTGTCGGCGGGCGTGGTGGAGCCCTCTATCGGTTCTCCATTGACGACGACGTTCCCAAGGATGAGCTCTTCGCCGACTCCCTGGTGGTCCTGGGTGGAGGTGTCGTGTGCGCTGGGGTGCTGTGCGCCCTTGGGCAGCGTCTTGTGGAACATGGAGCACGCGGGTTCCTTCTTCGTCCTGTTCTGCTCGGTGTGCGTCTTCAAGGCCACGACCCAGCTCGCCCGTGGGTTGGGGCACGTGCGCCGCTTCGTGGTCTACGGGCTCATCAATGCGCTCGCCATGGTGGTGTCCACCTACCTGCTCCTGGTCCGCGCGCACCTGGGCGTGGAGGGGTACCTGTGGTCCTTCACCATTGGCTATCTGGTGGGTGGTCTTGTCGCCTTCCTGGGGTCGGCCGAGTACCGGCTCCTGGCTCCGTTCCGGGTCGATCGGGCGCTGCTGCGCCGGATGCTCGTCTACAGCCTGCCGCTCGTGCCCAATCTGCTGTCGTGGTGGCTGGTCAGTGTCTCCGGCCGGTACGTGGTTCTGTGGGGCAGCGGAGTCGTGGCCGCGGGGCTCTTCACGGCGGCGAGCAAGATGCCTGCGCTGGTTAACATCGTGGCCTCCGTGTTCCAGCAGGCCTGGCAGTACTCGACCGCCCGCGAGATCGACTCGCCCGACCGAGGCGCCTTCTTCGGCGTCGTGATGAGGGGCTACTCGCTGGCAACCCTTACGGTCGCCGGGCTGGTCATCGCACTGAACCGGCCGATCTCCGGGGTGATGCTCAGGCCGAGTTCGCCGAGGTGGCGCTACGTCCCCCTGCTCATGCTGGTCGCCTCCTTCGGGGTCATCAGCATCTTCTTCGAGAAAGCTTTCTACCAGGCCTTGAAGAACAGCGGCGTTCTCATGGCCTCCACGGCGCTGGGGGCGGGTGGTCAACGTGGTCCTCGGCGTGGCTCTCGTGCCGTTCATGGGGCCGTGGGGCGCCGGCCTGGCCGGGCGGTGGCTTACGTGCTCGTCCTGGTGGTGCGGGCCCGAGACCTCAGGCGCCGCATCAACCTGCCGATAGACCGCCTTCGTCTCGGCTACCAGCTCGCGCTGCTCATCAGTATCACCGCATGCATGTCCTTCGACGGCGGCTCGCGGCTGACTGCCGTGGTCTGGGCCTGCCTGGGGCTGCTGGCGACCAGCGACATCACGGTTCTCACCAACAGCGCTCGAGTGTGACGGAGTCCCTGAGGCGCAGGGCGGCACTGCTGCGCCAGGCTCTGACGCGAGGGGTCTCGGCGCAGGATGTGTGCGGTATAACGACCTTGTGTGAAAAGCGACGATTTACTGCCCTGCTTGTGAAATTGCTTTTGTGTTCACCGGTGCGTTTTGTCTTAACTGCTACAGCGTGATGATCCCTGTTGTCTTTTTCGTGATGTCTATGGAAAGCGGGTCCGTCGATACGACGTATCCTTGCCAGCCGATCTGACTGGTTGAGTTGAGTATCTTGCTGATCGCAGAAGGAAGGTTATGAAGCGTATTCTGCTTTTTGGATACATCTGTTGGATCCCTCAATATGGGGATGAGATCATTGGGCGATCCATTGAGATGAACTGGCGTGAGCTGTTCTCCTCGAACTATGTCATGCCTTGGCCTCCCATACCCCGATGTACCGCCGGCGCAGTATCTGCTGTCCAAGCGCAAACTCAGCATCTTCAAAAGGGGCCGACATCAAGCTCCTGTGCGGCACCAACGCCCTGTACACGAATATGCTGCGGCCCTGCCGACCTGGAACATCAACTACCTCAACTGCGGGATGGCCACGGGCACGGTATGTCTGGGCGTGGGTGCGGGTGCCAACTCCTCATCGGTCAACCTCTACACGCGGGCCCTCTACCGCAAGGTGCTGTCCCATGACCTGCGTGCACTCGGTGCGTGACGAGCACACCAAGCATCTCCCTGCAGCAGGTGGGACTGCGAGCCTGGATACCTGGCTGCCCCACCCTGTGAGGACTGACCCCTGAGCACTGCGAGACCATTGCCCGCACCAAGGGCGACGAGGTGGTCTTCACGCTCACCTCCTACCACCCGAACCCGCGCAAGGACCGGGCGATGGTCGACGTGCTGCGCAGGAGCTACTCGCGACTGCACTTCTGGCCCCGAGTCCATCGACGACCTGGACTACCTGCAGGTCGCTGGGGCAGCCGACGGCGTCGAGATCGTCACGCCAGCCTGGCCGGGTTTCCGGGAGGTGCTCGACCGGGGCGTCGACTACGTGGGGAAACCGCCTGCATGGGGCATCTTCGCCCTGCAGCGCAAGCGCGCACGCCATCATCGTGGCCATCGACTACCGCGCGCGGGAGATGGCGAGGACTACTCCCTGCCGCTGGTGGGCGCGACTCCATCGAGACCGATCTGGCCGACTAGTCGAGGTCCTCCTGGCCGACCGCGATCCATGGCCTGGACTCGACCGCATCGGAAGTGGAAGGCTCAGTTCGATGTCGGCAAAGCCATAAGGGGCGCATGACTCCTGCTGGGCAGCACCCTGGTCTTCGCGCTGGGGGCCTGGCGGTTAGAGGCCGTCTCGCTGGTCCTCATGCCGTTGTACACGACTGCGCTGACGGCTGGTGAGTACGGGACGGCCGGTTGCTCAACAGCGCGATCGAATCAGTGCTGCCGCTGCTCTCTGCTGGGTGTCGTGGGGCCCTCTCACCGGTTCTCCGTCGATCGACGACGTTCCCAGGATGAAACTCTAGCCGGCTCCTGGTGGTCCTGGGCGGCGGCGTCGTGCTGCACCGGGTGGCGTGCGCTCTGGGGGCGCCTTGTGAACTATGGAGCACGCGGCAGCTGTCCGCATATTCCTGCTCGGTGTGCCGTCTTCAAGGCGACCCAGGCGCTCGCCCGTGGGTCTGGGGCGTCGCCGCTTCGTGCTCTACGGGCTCATCAATGCGCTCGCCATGGTGGTGTCACCTACCTGCTGCCCTGGTCCGCGCGCTACAGGTATCGAGGGCTACCTGTGGTCGTACCGCATCGCTATCTGGTGCGGTGGTCTTGTCGCCTTCCTAGGGGTCGGCCAGTACCGGCTCTGGCCCCATTCAGGTTCGATCAGGCGCTGCTGCGCGGATGCTTGTCTACAACCTGCCGCTCGTGCCCCAATCTGCTGTCGTGGTGGCTGGTCGGTGTCTCCCGGCCGCGTGCGTGGTCTCATGGGGCAGCGGCCTGGCGCTGCCGGGCTCTTCACCGCGGCGAGCAAGATGCCCTCGCTCATCAACATCGTGGCTCCGTCTTCCAGCAGGCCTGGCGTACTCCACCGCCCGTGAGGATCGAGCTCTGCGACCGAGCGTCGTTCTTTCGACTCGCTGTGCTGAGGCTACTCGCTGGCGACTCTGTCGCTTCGCGCCGGGCTGGTGATCGCCCTGAACGGCCCGATCTCGCGCTGATGCTCGAGGCACGGTTCGCCGGTGGCGCGTGCGTCTGCTCATGCACTGGCGGCGACCTTCGGGGTCATGACCATCTTCTTCAGCACGTTCTACCCAGGCGCTCATGGGCAGCCCGCATGCTCATGGTGCTACACCATGCCCGCAGTGGTCGGCGTGGTGCTGCAGTGGGTCTCATGGCCGTTCGCGTTCATGGGGCCGTGGGGCTGCCCGGCCTGGCCGGGGCGGTGGCCCTACGCCCTCGTCACGTGGTGCCGGCGCGCTGACCTCAGGCGCCGTCATCGGCCTGCCCATGGACCGCTCTGCCTGCCCTGCAGGCTCCGCATGCTCAGCGTCATGGCCGTGTTACGTCCGTCGACGCGGCGGCTCTGGCTGAACAGAGCCGGTCTGGCTGCCTGATCCTCCTGCGCTTGACCAGCGACATGCCGACAGTGCTGACCACCAGCGCTCGCCGAGCGGTGGTTTGGCACCTTGCCCGTCGGGCTTGGGCGACGCTGAGCCGGCTCCGCCCGGCCGCTCACCGTCGCCCGATACCGCGGTGAGCTCCAGCCGGCCGCCTTCCAGGCCTGGCATCCAGGCAGTGCGGCCATCGATCACGTAGCGGGTACGTGCCAGGCCGGCCGCCTGGGCGGGGTCGAGGTCCTGGTACTCGCGCCACTCCGTGCCGATGACGAGGTCCGGTGCCCTCAGGGCCGAGTGCGCGGACAGGGCGACCTCGTACGGCGGTTCGATCGCTCCGCGAGGATCGGGCCGGCGGCGGTGGTCGTGCACGACGACCCGCTTGGCCAGATGTGCCAGTTCCACGGCAAGGTCCAGTGCGGGGGAGTTGCGCATGTCGTCACTGTCCGGTTTGAAGGCCGCCCAAGCACCGTCACCGTGGCTCCGCCGAGCGGTCGCCCGAGGAGCCCCTCACCGTGCGGATGACACCGGCTCGCATGGTGTCATTCACTCTATCCACCTCCGCGAGGAAGGTCAGGGCCGTCGCCGACGCCGAGCTCGTCGGCGCGGGCCTGGAAGCGCGCGGATGTCCTGGGGAGGCAGCCGTCGAAATCCGATACCCGGCGCGCAGGAAACGGCGACCGATGCGATCATCCATGCCGATCGCCTCCGCCAGAGCCGTCACAGCTGGCCTGCGGCGTCGCAGACCTGGGACATGGCGTTGATGAAGGGATCTCGTGGCCAGGAAGGCGTTCGCGCTGAGTCTTGACCGGGCTCGGCGAGTCGCGTAGTCCATGAGGAGACGCGGGGTGCGAGAGTCAGGATCTGCGCATCAGACCGCGTCCATCGCCTCCTGTGCCTGCGTGGCGGCGCCCGGATCGGCCGGAAGGCCGTAGACCGTGCGGTCCGGGCGCAGCGTGTCCTGGACAGCGAAGCCCTCCTGAGGAACTCCGGGATTCCACCAGCAGCGCTCCGGTCGGTTCGATCGCCTGAGCCAGACGGGAGCAGTGGCAGCAGGGCACCGCCGACCTGCCGGGCGACTACCTCCAGGCCGTTGGTGCCCCAGATGAGCATGGAGGAGACCGCCGCATCGACATAGGTCATATCCGCCGCCCCCGACTCTGACTGCGGTGCCTACGCCGATGAAAATGAATCTGAGCGCCTTTCTATGGCGGAGAAGTCCTGAGTAAAGGTCAGACGTCCGGCGTCTACGTTACGAGCCGGCAAGTCCTCAACTCAGTGCTCGAAGAATAGGGGCCCGTCATATTGCCACTCAGACGCCGTCAGACGTCCACCCTACCACATCATGTCCCGGGCTCCGCCATTGACGCAGCGTGAACGGCACTGGAGATATCCGCAAAATCAATCACTGACAAACGCATGGCAAAAGACTAGTAGGTAGTAGGGGCAGTGTTCATCCTCATGTCCATAAGGTTCCTCGTGAATTCTCAAATACTTTCACCAACCATGAGGATGTACTCATCGAGTTTTGATTCTCGCGCTCACGTGGGCTCATGTACGTAGAGGCGAGTAAAGACATCGCGAACTCAGAATAGACGTTTGAAGATAACTTTAAAAATCATTGCCGCGCGTCTATATGTTGCCGTGCAGGAGTAGGGTAGCAGACTCGTGGGCGGTACTCGATTGAAGCCAGTGAGTCTCGTGCGAGTGGGTGCGTCGCCGTCTCAGCTAGATTAGGCCGGCCAGGGCGTCTGAGTACGCCACCCAGTCCGCCGCGTTGAGTGAAAGGATAGTACAGTGCCGCAGGTGACGACCTAAGCAGACCACGCGGGTGCCGCCTTTGGCATTCCCTGAGGGTGCCACGGGGAGGAGGTCGTCGACGCTGTCTTCCGGTGGGAGCGGGGTCGACCTCGAGCTGCTGCCCTACCTGGAGGCCGTGGGCTCCCCGACCTCAGGACGCAGAGGTCTGACCGTCTCCGTCTCTGACCTCCAGAGGCGGGCGCCCAGCAGAGGCGGACGCTGAGGCTCAGATCGCGAGACCTTGAGGTTCCTGCGCGGTCCCGTCGCCAACATGATCCCCGGTGGCGATCCCGGACCGCTCGAGGAGTCTCCTCGCCGAGGTTGACGCTGACGACTCTGATGACTGGGAGTCCCAAGCCTCAGCTCCCCTGACGTCCCCGGAGGACTGAGCACCTGCGGGATCTGAGGCTGCCGCCCGCCGTCGAGGTCTCCGCCCGCATGCGCGAGGTTGAGGCCGAGATCCTCTCCGTGCACCCGAGCACCAGGTCCAGCCCTCCCTGGAGCGCGTTGAGGGCTGTTCTCGACATCCTGGGCAACCCCTGAGGCACCTACCGCACCGTCCACATCACCGGTACCAACGGCAAGACCTCCACGGCCCAGTATGACCCGAGCGCCTGCTGCCGCCGGCGGCATGCGCCACCGGTCGCTCACCTCCCCGCACCTGGCACACCATCCGCGAACGGATCAGCCTCGACGGCGAGACCGATCAGTGAAGAGGGCTTCATCGCGGCCCGGGAGGACGTGGCTCCTTATATCGCCACTGGTCGATGAGCGGTCCCAGGCCGAGGGCGGCCGCGCCTGTCCTTCGGAGGTCCTGGCCGTCTGGCTCCTGGCCGCTTTTGCCGATCATCCCGTCGACGTCGCCATCATCGAGGTGGGCCTGGGCGGGCGCTGGGACGCCACGAACGTCATCGGCTCCGATGTCGCTGTCATCACCTGATCGGGCGTGATCACGAGCGCTGGCTCGGCTCCTCCATCGAGATCGCTCCACGAGAAGGCTGGCATCATCAGGACGGCGCCACCGTCGTCGTCGCCCACCAGGTCCCCGACGCCGCCGCCGAGATCGAGCAGGCCGCAGCCTCACACCGGGCCGTCGTACGCCGCGAGCGCGACCCGGAGGAGGATCCCACTCGCCGGAGGCCGGTGTCCTGCGGTCCCTCGACCGCCAGCTCGCCGTTGGCGGTCAGCTCGTCACGCTGGCCACCGCCGCAGCCGTCTACGAGGACGTCTTCGTCCCCCTGCACGGGGAGTACCAGGCCCATCAACGCCCCTGCTGGCCCTGGCGGCCGCCGAGGCGATCCACGGCGGGCGCCAGGTGCACGCGCTGTCGAGGACGGTTTTCGCCTCGGTCACCAGTCCCGGCCGCCTGGAGGTCCTGCGCTCTCGCCCACGGTCCTGGTCGACGCCGCCCACAACCCCCACGGCATCGAGGCCCTCACGGGCGCCATCGAGGAGGCTCTCGGCTTTCCAGCACCCGTCGCGGTCCTGAGTCATGGCGGACAAGGACGCCGAGGGCATCCTGGCGGGACTGGAGCCCGTGACCGACGCCGTCGTGTGCGTTCCCATCGACTCGCCCCGGGCCATGGATGTCTGATGACCGCGAGATCGCCCGGGAGGTCTACGGCGCCGACCGTGTCGTCGTGAGCCGGCAGCTCGGCGAGGGCGTGGCTCAGGCCGTCGCCCTGTCCGAGGGGCACGACACCCCGTTGACCGCCCGGGAGTCCTTATCGTTGCTCCAGTGGTCCTGGCCGCCGAGGCCCGCGCCCCGTTCGGCAGGGCCCTGACCAGCCTGCTGCAGCGGTTCGTCGGCGGCCCAACACCTCCGTGCCACCTTCGAAATGTGTTCGTTCGTGCTGGTCAAACGCTACTTTCCTGTCCCAACGAGCGAGGTCATCGGCGCGTGAGAGGATGGAAACGCGAGTGGGCGGTGAGCACCTCGTCGGCCTGTTCGGCGCGTCCCACGGACGTTCCCGGATGCGCAGGGACCCATCGGGTCCGCGCAGGGCCCGATCACAGCCACATGGTCGTCCTTCACCCTCGGTGCATGGCGGTCAGGCCCGGAACCAACACCTGCCAAGACCCGAGAAGGAAACACCATGTCCTTGATGCCGCCTGGCCCTCGACTCGCCTCGTCGCGCCGCCCCTACTGGCCGCCGAGAACCGCGCCCAGCTGACCGAGCTGGACCGAGCCATCGGAGACGCCGACCACGGGGACAACCTCGATCGCGGAATGAGGCCGTGGTCACCAAGCTCGATGCCGCCCAGGAGACCGAAACCTCCCGGCTACGCCCGGGGAGTCCTCGCGTCGTCGCCACCACCCCTCATGGCCACCGTCGGAGGTGCCGGAGGCCCGCTGCTGGGCACCGCCTTCCTCAAGGCCGCTCGCTCCAGCGACGCCTCCGCCTGGGGGACCCAGTGAACTGGTCCGCTCTGGAGGAGGCCACCTCGGGCCTGGAGGCCAGAGGACATGCCACCAGTGGGGACAAGACCATGGCTGACGCCTGGCGGCCCGCGGCAGTGGCCGCCAGGGAGGCGGCGGAGATCGGAGAGGATGAGATCGGAGTCCTTGCCGCGGCCGCCCAGGCCGCCGCCAAGGGGGCCCGGGACACCGAGTCTGCTCCAGGCCCGCCGCGCCGGGCCTCCTTCCTGGGGAACGGTCCTGCGGGCACCGCGACCCCGGCGCCCAGTCCTCGGCTCTCATTCTCCAGGCCGCCGCCGACGCCGCCCGTGACCACTCCTCCGACCCGTTCCTGGTGGTCGAGCAGGCCTGAGTCGGGCACTGCCATGGCCTTGAGGGGGCCAGACCCGTTATGGTCCACTCGGTCCCTCACCAGCCAACCCAGCAAGGAGCCCCATGGCCACCACGTCCCAGACCGGTCGCATCCTCATTCTCATCGCCTCGACGCCGTCGAGCGCCGACCGACCCGGCGAGATCCTGCGCCGTATCGAGGCCAAGGGCTAGTGCTGACGGCCCTGAAGGTCCCTCGCCCCCCACCGAGGAGATCTCGCCGAGCACTACGCCGAGCACGTGGACAAGCCCTTCTACCCCCGGCGTCGTGGAGTACATGACCTCCGGCAACGTGGTGGCCGCGGTTGCCGAGGGGCAGCGCGTCGTCGAGGGCGTGCGCAGCCTCATGGGGCCCACCGACCCCACCACGGCCGCCCCCGGCACTATCCGGCGGCGACCTGGGGCGCGACTCAGCACCCCTGCCATCCTCAACCTCGTCCACGGCTCGGACAGCGACGAGTCCGCAGCCCGTGAGATCGCCATCTGGTTCCCCGAGCTGGCCGACTGATCCCCTGACGATGACGGTGCGCCTCCCGCACGGGAGGCGCACCGTCGTCGTAGGAGGAAGCGCGGTCAGGCCCGCTCCGCCCTCCTGAGGACCCTCCTGAGCGGCACTCTGGCGCCGGTGCGGGTGACGGCCCTGGGTGTAGATCGCGGCCGCCCCGCGTACCAGCAGTGGCAGGGAAGACGAGCGCGATCCCCAGAGCGATCGCCTGCTCGGTCCAGGAGGAGACCCTGAGCACCAGGCGCGCCGGCATCATGAAGGGCGCGAAGGGCGGCAGGAAGGACAGGACCCGGAAGGTCATGCTGTTGGTGTCCCCAGTGGCCATCAAGAAGCTTTCAGAACGGGGATCATCGAGAGCATGACCAGGGCATGCTCACTGAGCTGACGTCCTCCTGCCGGCTCACGAGTGAGGCCGCGGCACCGAAGGCGACTGCGAAGATCGCGTAGCCCACGATCATCCACACGATCATCGCGACGAGCACACTGTCCAGGTTGAGACTGATGTCCGGCATGACTCCCGTTGCCTTCGCGGTGACGACCCCGGCGACGGCGACGACCCCGGTGGTCAGGACCGAGGCGATGCCGATCCCCAGGATCTTGCCGGCCAGCAGCGAGCTGGGCCGCACGCAGGCCAGGAGGATCTCCACGATCCGGCTCGACTTCTCCTCCACCACTCCCCTGGGCGATGAACTGACCGCCGCCCATGATGGCGAACAGCAGCAGGACGTCGATCGTCATGAGGATGGCGTAGCGTGAGCCGAAGTCGGCGGAATCGCGCTGGGGAGCGTTGAGTACCGTGACCTCCGGCTTGGCGGCGCTGAGCTGAGAGGCCACCTGAGCGGGGTCCCCGCCCAGCGTCGCGATCTGCCGCCCAGGGCCGCCCTGCCGGAGGAAGGCCGTGACCCCTGAGACGACCGCGTCGTCGGCCGACTTTCTCCATCAGTGATGGTGGGGCGGAGCCGGAGACGTCGAGGACCATGTCCACGTGCGGCGTGCCTTTGAGGGGCGTCGTCGGCCAGGACGTCCTTCGCCTGGTGCGCGGAGACGTCAACGAGCTCGATCGTCTCCTCGTTGAGGCGGTCACCTTGTCCAGCCCCTGCGGCCTGGGCAAACCGTCACGCCCTTGAGTCCGACCCGGTAGGCCTGGTCCTGACCCGAGGAGTAGAGCTTGATGCCGATGATGCTGCCGATGGCGGCGACGAGCAGCACCAGGGTCAGGATGATGGTCGACTTCTTCATCAGGTGCGCCCGCAGCTCGCGGCCGGTGACCAGGGCGATCTCCCTGACGGCGAGTGATGGGCTGGTCTGGGCGCTCATCGGTGCGCCTCCTTCGTCTCGTTGGTGTCTGCGGTCCCCTCGTGGGAGGTAGAGGTGAGGACATCCCGGAAGATCTCGGTAAGCGGGTGACGCACCGGGCCGAGCTCGCGCACCGTCCCCAGTCGCTGGGCAGTGCTCAGCAGTACCTGCTCATCAGTGCCTCGCGGCGGTGATGACCAGACGGCCCTGGTCATCGAGCTGCGACGTCCGGCGCGGTCAGCGTGCTCAGGGAGTCCGCCTCCAGCGGGGCGGCGTCGAGCGGTGGCTCGACGACCACTGCCAGCGGGGCGTCTCGGTGGCCTGCAGCTCGGGAACCGTGCCGTCGGCTCACGAGCCGGCTCTGAGCGGATGATGACCACCCAGTCGCACAGGCGCTCGACGACGTCGAGCTGGTGGGAGGAGAAGAGCGTGGCACACCCTGCGGCCGCCCGTTCCAGGAGCACCTGGCTCATGACGTCAACGGCCACCGGGTCCAGGCTGGAGAAGGGCTCATCGAGGATGAGCAGCTCGGGGTCGCTCACGAGTGCGGCGGCCAGCTGACGCGCTGTTGGTTGCCCAGCGACAGGCTCTGCACCTCGTCGCCGCGTCGTTCCTCCAGGCCCAGGCGCTCGGGTCCACTGGTTCGCGGCCGCCTTGGCGGAGGAGGCGGACAGCCCGTGGAGGCGGGCCAGGTAGACGAGCTGCTCGCCACCTTCATCCGGGGGTAGAGGCCGCGCTCCTCGGCATGTAACCGATGGCTCGCCGGGTGGCGGCGTCCACGGGAGCCCTTCCAGGTCACAGTGCGTGGTCGGCGGCGAGCACGCCCATGATGATGCGCATCGTGGTGGACTTGCCCGCCCCTGTTGGCTCCGACGAAGCTGACGATCTCGCCGGCTTCCAGCGACAGGGAGAGGCGGTCGAGGGCCTGCAGGCTCCCGGAAGCGTTTGGAGAGGTTGGACAGGGCGAGCATCGTGGCTCCCTTGGGTCTCGGAGACGAGGGGTGGTTAGGGACGGGTGATGAGGAAAGGAACGGGGTCTGCGTTCGAGGGTCCCGACGGCGTATCCAGCTCCCTTTGAGCATGGAAAGTTTGCTTGTCCAAAGCGTCGATGTCAAGTCTCTTGTCGTTTCTGTCGTTGCGCGGGCGTTCGCGCTGTTAGGTGGCGCCCGTGCACCCTCAAGACGTTGACGATCAAGGGATTCAAGTCCTTCGCCTCGTCAACCACCCTCCGTCTGGAGCCCGGCATCACCGCCGTGGTCGGTCCCCAACGGCTCCGGCAAGTCCAACGTCGTCGACGCCCCTGACCTGGGTCATGGGGAGAGCAGGGCGCCAAGAACCTGCGCGGCGGCTCCACGGCCGACGTCATCTTCGCCGGCGCCGGCTCCCGCCCGGCGCTCGGACGAGCCGAGGTCTCCCTTGACCATCGACAACACCGACGGCGCCCTGCCGATCGACTACACCGAGGTCACCATCTCGCGCACCCTGTTCCGCGGGGGCGGCTCGGAGTACCAGATCAACGGCACCCCCTGCCGTCTCCTCGACGTTCAAGAGCTCCTCAGTGACACGGGCCTGGGCGCCAGATGCACGTCATCGTCGGGCAGGGCCAGCTCGACGCCGTCCTGAGCGCCACCCCGACGACCGACGCGGGCTCATCGAGGAGGCCGCCGGGGTCCTCAAGCACCGCAAGCGCAAGGAGCGCGCCCTGCGCAAGCTCGAGTCCATGGCCGCCGACCTCGCGCGGGTCTCCGACCTCGCCCAGGAGCCTGCGTCGCCAGCTCGGCCCCTGGCCCGGCAGGCCGCCGTCGCCCGGCGCGCCCGGGGCCATCCAGGTCGAGGTCCGTGACGCCACCGCTCGGCTGCTGGCCGACGACGTCGTCCAGGCCCAGTCCCTCCTGGAGGCCGGCGATGAGGACAAGGAGGCTCCTGGCCAAGCGCCGCCGCTCAGTCGAGGAGGCCGAGCGCGTCGCCCGGGCGCGCTTGAGTGAGCTGGCCGCTGTCGAGACCACCTCCGCCCAGCGCCTCGCCCGAGCCGGTGGCGTCTGGGAGGAGCTCACCGGGTGGCCCAGTCCCTCGGTGCGCTCGCGGACGTGGCCGGAGAACGGATCCGGCTCCTGGCCTCAGCGCCCACCGCGAGCCACGGCACCGACCCCGAGGAGCTCGAACGGCGGGCCGAGGCCGCTGGCCGGGAGGAGGCCGAGCTCCTCGACGCCGTCGAGACGGCCCGCACGGCGCTCAGTGACGCCACTCGGGTGCGCACGGACGCGGAGACCGCTGAGAAGGCCGCCGACCAGGAGCTCTCAGCCGCGCAGCGCCGGGTCTCGGAGCGACGCGAGACGATCGCCCGCGCCGGTGGACGCGTCGCCTCCGCCCGCAGCCGTCACGAGGCCAGCCTGGCCGCCCTCGAGCAGGCCCGCAGCGCCCTTCAGCCGCCGAGACACGCGAGGAGCGTGCTCGAGACGCGCTGGCCGAGGCCGGGGAGAGCGGGAGGATCAGGACGACGCAACGGCAGTCGCTGGGAAAGGAGCGGGTGCCGGGGCGGCTGCTGAGGCCAGTGCGGCCGAGGCGGCGTCCCGGGCCGCTGCCGTCCATGAGGAGGCGACCCGCCGTCTGGCCGAGGCTCGCGAGGCCGTCTCCGCCGCCACCGACGCCTGCCGGGAGGCGGCTCCGACCGGGCCACCTGGACGGCCAGACGTGACACCCTGGCCATGTCCCTGCGCAGCCAGGACGGGACGGCCGCACTGCTCCAGGCCGGGGTCGAGGGCCTCTCGGTCCGCTGGCGGAGCACATCAGTGTCGAGCGCGGCTGGGAGAACGCCGTCGCCGCTCTCCTGGGGTGCTCGCCGAGGCCGGGCTCGCCGTCGACGCCGGGGCGCCCTGGCGGGCTGGAGAGCGCTCGCGGCCAGGACGTGGGGGCCGTGCGGCTGGTTCTGGCCAGTGAGCCGTCGATGGGCGTCGAGCATGACGCCGATGACGAGGCGGTGCTGGCCCCGTCGACGGCGTGCTGGTGGCCCGCGAGCTCGTGAGTGTCACGCGGCAGGAGCACGGGAGCCTCGGAGGGTCCTGGACGGGCTGCTCAGGACTGCTGGGTCGTGGAGGATATCGAGACCGCTCCGGGCTCTGCGTGCAACGCTGCCCGACGCCGTCGTGTCCACTGCAGTGGCGATCGTCCTGGCTCCCCGGCTGGGTCGCTGGGCGGGGCGCGGGTCCTCCTCGGTTCTCCGAGCTCAGCGCCGCTCACGAGGAGGCCGAGGCCGAGGCCGCCGCCGCAGCACAGGCGGAGACCTCGGCCGACGCCGCGCTGGAGGAGGCGCGTCGCGGGAGGAGGTCGCGCGCCAGGCTCTCAGTGAGGCGCTGACCGCCCTGCGTCAGGCCGACGCCGAGGCGGCCCGGGCCGCTGAGACCATGGCCCGCTTGGCTTCAGCGGTCCCACGCCGCCACCGAGGAGACCGGCCGGGCCCCGCCGGGTCCTGGAGCGGGCTGAGGCGGAGTCCGTCCAGCGCACCGCTGAGCTCGCCGCCGCCACGGCCGCGCTGGCCGAGGTCGAGGGCGAGTCCGAGGCCGTCGACGGCGCGGATGCGGCGGACGACGTAGGGAGGTCATGGCCTGACCATCTTGAGCGCGCGCTGGAGCGCGCCCGACAGGAGCGGGAGGGGGTGGCGGAGGCTGCGCGCGAGGCCCGCGGCGCCGAGACCGACGCTCGACTGGCGCTGCGCACGGCCGAGGAGCGCGAACGCTCCAGCCGAGGGCGTGCCGACTCCCTGCGAGCTGCCGCGCGCCGTGAGCGGGAGCAGCGCGCCGCCGCCGAACGGGCTCAGCAGCGCCGCAGCGCCCAGTCTCGCCGTCGCCACGCATGTGCGGGGGACCAGGCTGCGCCGCCGCCGAGACGGCCAGAGCCTGCGTCCAGCAGGCGGCTGATGAGCGTGCCACCATCGAGGCCGAGCGGGCCGAGGCCCTGGCCGCAACCAACGAGGTTCGCGAGGAGATCGACCAGCTCACCATGAGCTCGGCAGCCTCACCGACGCCGCCCATCGAGAGGAAGTGGCCCGGGCGGAGCAGCGGATGCGCCTGGAGTCCCCTGGCCGAGCGGGCCATGAGTGAGCTCGGCCTCGAGCTGGAACCCCTCGTTGAGGAGTACGGACTGCACATGCTCGTCCCCGAGGTCGTCGAGGAGCCCTGATACCGCCCCCGGCGCGGACGTGGAACCGGCCGATGATCGGACCGGTGACCACACCCGGGCCAGGGGCCCGGCAGACGGCCATCCCTACGTGCGTTCCGAGCAGGAGAAGCGCCCTGGCAAGGCCTCGCGCGACCTCGCCCGCCTCGGCAAGGTCAACCCGCTCGCCCTGGAGGAGCACGCCGCACTGGAACAGCGGCACCAGTTCTGGTTGAGCAGCTCGCCGACCCTCAGCGCTCGCGAGACGACCTGCTCAGTATCGTCGAGGAGATCGACGCTCGGGTCCAGGAGGCTTCACTCAGGCCTCACGAGGACACCGCTCGTCAGTTCGCCTCCGTCTTCGATCGGCTCTTCCCGGGTGGCGAGGGGCGCCTGGTGCTCACCGATCCCTGACGACATGCTCACCACCGGCATCGAGATCGAGGCAGCGCCCGGCGGGCAAGAAGGTCAAGCGGCTCCACTGCTCTCGGGCGGGAGCGCTCACTGGCCGCCGTCGCCCCTGCTGGTGGCGATCTTCAAAGGCGCGCCCTCGCCCTTCTACGTCATGGACGAGGTGGAGGCGGCCCTGGATGACACCAACCTGGGCCGGCTGCTGGAGATTTTTTACCGAGCTGCGTCAGTCCAGTCAGCTCATCATCATCACCCACCAGAAGCGGACCATGAGGTGGCTGACGCGCTCTACGGCATCACCATGCGTGACGGGATCACCAAGGCGGTCTCGCAGCGGCTGGCCCAGTCCGACCGTGGTACGGCTGTGACCCTGATGCCCTGAGTGAATCGCGAGGGAGTGTGGTAGCGGTCTTACAGCATGACACTCGTTTTCAGAGTCGCCATTGTTGTGTCAGGAAGTTATCAGGTTTTGTTGTCGATTGGACGACAAATGCGTGCGAAGTCTAGTCAGATCGCATTTTCGCAAGGCAGAATCCCAGCCATGGGTGCCATGATTCTTCCTCTCGTCGTCGTGCTGGTTGCCGGCCCTGCTTGTGCTCGGCATGGTCTGTGCTGAGCGCTTCCCGATCCGCTCCTGGCCCTCACGCATTCGCAGTCTGGTTCGCAATGCGCAGGAGGTGCGTCAGGAGGAGCAGGATGTCGAGGTTGAGGTCGTGCCTCAGGGAGGCCCGCCTCTCCGACCTCATGACGCGTGAGGGTCCTGCGCCCTACGTGGGTACTGACTCCTTCGGCGGCCTGGTGGGCGTTTTCGAGAAGGCGATGGACGGTGCGAGAGGACTCGGCTCTGTCGGCTCGCGGCGTCGCGGCCAGGTGCACGAGCCGGCGGCCAGCGGGCTGTCGCAGCCGCAGGGTGAGCTTTTCCGCCCGGTTCGTGAAAAACTATGCCCCTGCATTCATTTTCACGACTCATCGGGTTTGAGGTGGCAACCTCTGATATAGTCCCGGCCCCGAGAGGTCGTCATCCCGGTATTGACTGCACCCTGCCTCTGCGTCTTGATCATGCCCCTGACGTGAACAGATAACGCCTTTGTGCGCATTGATATGGAGGGCCTCGGTCTCTCCGCCTGCGGTACGCCAATCGGTGTGCCGCAGGTTTTCTATTGTCACGACTCGGCGTCGCATCACGTCGGTGATTCCCCGTGAGGTCGTGCCGCTGAGAGATGGTCGGGGAGAACAACCCTGCCGCAGCAGGTCCGCTATCGGGCATGATGGGCTCATGGAACCGATCCTCATCGTTCTCGGCATCATCCTGATCATCGTCGTCGGCGGAGGTCTGTGGCTCTATGCGGGCAGGCGGCAGGGGCCAGGTCCCGACGAGGTCAGCGCCCACAAGCCCATGTCCGTCGAGGACCTCCTGCCGTCCGAGGAGGACGAGGAGGACGAGGAGCCTCCGGGGGAGGGTGCTGCAGAGGCTGAGCGAGCACGGCGCCGGCCGCGACGCTGGAGTCGCCCTGAGTCCATCCCTCGGTCGCATGCAGCGTCTGCGCGCCCGCCCTGGCCGGTGCCGGCGGCTTCGGCAAGGCGGTCCTGTCCGTCCTGTCCCGCGGCGACCTGACCGAGGAGGACTGGGAGGAGATCGAGGACACCCTGCTCACCTCCGACCTCGGTATCGAGGTCACCACCTCCCTCATGGACGAGTCTGCGCACCCAGGCCGAGGTCCTGGGAACCTCCGACCCCGAGGCCGTGCGCACCGTCCTGCGCGCCGAGCTGCTCAAGCTCGTCGACCCCAGCCTGGACCGCTCCCTCAACCTGGAGCGTCCCACTCGCCGACGGCGCCCAGGGAACGCCCGCGGCCGCCATCCTCATGGTGGTGTCAACGGCACCGGCAAGACCACCACCTGCGGCAAAGCTCGCCCGCGTCCTGGTGGCCCAGGACAAGACCGTCGTCCTGGGTGCGGCCGACACCTTCCGGGCCGCGGCCGCCGAGCAGCTGAGCACCTGGGGCGAGCGTGGGCGTCGACGTCGTGCGCCCTGAGAAGGAGGGTGCCGACCCCGCCTCCGTCGCCTACGACGCCGCTCGCCAGGGCGGCCGACCAGGAGACGGACGTCGTCGTCGTCGATACCGCCGGGCGCCTGCAGAACAAGGCCGGCCTCATGGACGAGCTGGGCAAGATCAAGCGCGTCATGGAGAAGATCGCCCCGGTCGGGAGATCCTCCTGGTCCTGGACGCCACCACAGGCCAGAACGGCATGCGCCAGGCCCAGGTCTTCTCCGAGGCCGTGGGCATCACCGGCATCGTGCTCACTCGCTCGACGGCACTGCCAAGGGCGGCATCGTCGTCACGGTTCAGAAGGAGCTGGGCGCCCGTCAAGCTCGTGGGCCTGGGGAGGGCGCCGACGACCTGGCCCTTCGACCCGGAGGGCTTCGTCGACGCGCTGCTGGGCTGAGCCGCCGGGCTCGATGAGCCCGAGCGAACCAGCGTAGCGACGTCCCCCGGCACCCGCCTCGTCTCAGAGCGCGGTGGCCGAGACGTTCGCCGGTCGAACGAGTCCTCCGTGCCCTCGTCTTAGCCAGTGCTACTCAATGATCCACCCTTCTGGGCGGCGATGTGCACCGCCGCGGCCCGGGTGGGCACTCGGTCTTGGCCATGGCCTGGGACAGGTGGTTGCGGGTGGTTCCCTCCGAGAGATGGACCCTGCCGGGCGACTTCGGAGACGGTGAGCTGTCGGCGGCGGCCTGAAGCACCTCGGTCTCCCCGGGCGGTCAGCGGGGAGTCCCCGAAGACGAGCGAGTCGGCAGCCAGCGCCGGGTCGACGACGCGCATCCCCGCATGGACCCGACGCACTGACTCGGCCAGCTCGGTGGCCGGAGCATCCCTGACGACGAAGCCGTGGGCCCTGGACCGATGGCGCGCCGCAGGAATCCGGGGCGCCTGAAGGTCGTGACGATGAGGACCTCGTGGCCGGCAGCCGCTCCAGGAGCCTCGCGGTCGCGCTCAGCCCGTCGGTGCCGGGCATGTCGACGTCCATGAGAACGACATCGGGCCGGTGCTCGAGTGCGACGGGTAGGACATCGTCCCCGTTTCCGACCTGGGCGACGACCTCGATATCGGTCTCCAGGGCGAGCAGCGCGGCCAGCGCCCCGCGCACCATGGCCTGGTCGTCGGCCAGCATCACTCGGATCATCGCTCAGCTCCGTTACTCAAGGTTCCTCAGGGACCGACGACATTGGTGCTCGCCGGAGTTCGAGTGCGGGCGACCGGGTCACCGGTCGCGTCGTGCGTCATACGGGAGGATAGACGGCGGGCGCTGCACCTCAGGACGGTGCCGCTGCCGTCGGAGGGTCGCCTCGATGGTGAGGTCGGCACCGTTGTCCTGACAGCGCTGGCGCAGCCCCTCCAACCCGTGACCGTCGCCGGCACTGCCGGTGAGTCGAGTCCGATACCGTCGTCGGCCACCCTCAACGGAGTCGGAGGTCAGCTCACCTGCAGTGCGAGGCGGGCGTGGCGCACGACGTTGGTGACGCCCTCGCGCACCACCCAGGCGAAGAGCTCGCGCAGCTCAGGGTCGACGGCCCTCGACGGTCAGCGGGCAGGTCGGCCCGGATACCGGCCGAGGTCAGGACGCTCGTGGCCCGGGCCAGCTCGCCCGGCCAGGCTCAGCTCGCGGTAGCTGTTGACGGTGCGCGCACGTCAGCCAGGGCGGAGCGCGCCAGGACTGCACCTCGTCCAGCTCCGCCCTGGGCCTGATCGGGAGCGACGTCGACGAGCCGGGTGGCGAGCTCCGACTTCAGAGCGATGACCGTCAGCGAGTGCCCCAGGATGTCGTGCATGTCCCGGCCATGCGGTTGCGCTCTCGTTGATCTCCAGCTCGTGAGTGCGCTGCTCCAGAATGCGGGCCACACGCCGCTGCTCCATGATGTAGCGCCCGAAGCGCAAGCGCCGCCCGCGCCGAGCAGAGCGATCCACGCGTCTTCGCTCGCGGACCAGGACGGAATCATCCTGGGAACGAGGAACAGAGTGCCAGTCAGGATCGCGATAGGGCCTGATGGCCGCCTGCCAAGGCAGGGAGAAGGCCAGGACGACGGCCAGGAAGACCACCAGCTGCAGGCCCGGCGATCCCACACCGAGGGCGGCCCGCTCGCCGTGAGCGCGCGATGATGATGAGCGACAGGCCCAGGCGGCTGGGCCAGGTCAGCCCTGGCGCGACCCGCCTCATCGCTGAGCGAGCAGGCGGCATACAGGCATGCGCAGGAGACGATGGCACTGACTGCGCCCCAGACCCCGCTGTTGGACCCTCGTGCCACGCCGCCCGGACGACCGGAACCATGGAGGCGGCCCACACGATCCCCTCAGCCGACTGCCACGACGCGGGTGCGGCGCGCCCGCGCCTCGACAGGGGAGGAGGCGCGGGCTTTCATGACCCTGATGGTACTCACGAGCTCACACCCGGGCGGTGTCGCGGCCCATCCTCCAGGCGGCCCCCGCCCAGGAAGACGGCGAGCCAGGTCAGGACGTTGACCACCCACCACCAGGAGAAGCTCTCTGCGCCCATGGGCCACAGCGCCAGGTTGTGCAGCCCGTACATGGGGGTGAGGCTGCCGATGCGATCCATGGTGGAGCCCGGCGTCAACGGGATGAACATGCCCCCGAGGAAGGCGAGCAGGGCCATGAGAGGGCCGACCACCTGCATGGCGTTGTCCGAGGGAAGGAGATAGCCGACGAACAGTCCGAAGGCGACGAAGACCAGGGAACCGAACCAGATGATGAGTGCCGAGGAGATCCAGACGCTCGCCGGCATCTGCGCGTGACGCAAGGGGCCGCAGGCGTAGACGGCACCGATGGCCAGGGCGCTGATGAGCATTCCGATGATCACCTTGACGGTGATGTAGGCGATGGGCTTCAGCGGCGTCAGGCGCAGCTGACGGCTCCAGCCCGAGGCCCGCTCGGTGCTCACGGCCGCCCCTGCCCCGGTGGTGGTCATGAGTGCGCCGTACAGCGCCATGCCGACCATCATGTTCGCCACGACATTGCCGTTGCCGTAGGGGCGTTGAGGAGTAGTCAGTGGTGGTGAACATGAGGAAGAAGGCCACCGGCAGCAGGACGGAGAAGATCATGGCCCGGCGGTTGCGCAGGCGCCGGCGTGCCTCGAGTGACAGCAGGGTCAGGCTCAATCCGCCCAGGGCGGTGCTGGGCGGGAGGAGAGATCGAGGTCGGGTCGACTGCTGACAAGGCGGAGGAGGACCCAGAGGGAAGAAGACATTGCGGTTCCGGTGGAAAGCGTGGGAGAAAGGGCAGTCGGTGCTGCTGGTGCGTTTCATGCTGACGCTCCCAGAGTGGGAGCTGCGGCGCCGTCGCTGGTCAGGCCACGAAGGCGTCCTCCAGGCCACGGCTGGTGATCTCCAGGTCCTGGCCAGGTGATCGCTGAGGAGGAGTGCGGCAACGGCGTCGGTGTCGGTCGAGCTCAGAGTGAGTGCGCTGCCCAGGACCTCGATGTCGTGGACCCGGCCACGGGCCTGCAGATCGGTCAGAGCGCTGCGTAGCTGCTCGGCTGTGCAGGTCAGGTGGTCTCGCAGGCTGCGGCCGCTCACAGAGGTGCGGATCTCGGCCGCGGTGCTGTCGGCGATGATGCGCCCATGACGCATCAGGATGATCCGATCGGCGAAGGCGTCGGCCTCCTCAAGGTAGTGCGTGGCGAAGATGATCGTGCGTCCGTGCGCGGCGTCAGCGTGGATGGCCTCCCCAGAAGCCGCGGCGCCCTCGACGTCCATGCCGGTGGTCGGCTCATCGAGGATGAGCAGAGCCGGGTCGCTCACCAGCGCCATGGCGAAGCGCAGGCGCTGCTGCTGGCCTCCTGAGCACTTCTTGACGATGCGTGAGGCGAAGTCGGTGACGCCCCGCGCGCCGCATGGCCTCCTCGGTATCGATCCGGTGGGAGAAGAGGCTCGCCGTCAGCTCCACCGTCTCACGCACGGTGATGTCGGGGAGGAGCCCGGCGGTCTGCATGACGGCGGGCGACCAGACCTCGGTCGACGCCTGGCGCGGGCTCATCCCAGAAGGTGCTCACCTCTCCGCCGGTGGGGCGACTGAGTCCCAGGATCATGTCAATCGTCGTCGTCTTGCCGGCGCCGTTGGGCCCCAGGAGGGCGACGACCTCGCCTGGGCGGATGGTCAGGTCGATTCCGTCGACGGCGATGACGTCTCCGAAGGACTTGTGCAGGGCGGTCAGCCTGACGGCGTCTGCGGGCTCTGCCGCGGGAGTCGTCATGGGAACCTCCCGGAGTGAGGGCTCCTGGGCGGACCGGGTCGTTGTTGTGCTCATGGCTCAAGACTCGTCCCACGTCGGCTGCGGTCCAGGCCCATCGGTCACTACTTGCTCATGACATATCTCAGGGTCGCCAGATGGTGAAATACCGCAGGATATCGGGAGAAAATCCGCGTTCGGAGTGGGAGAGGGCGTCAGTGGGAGCCGGGGCCCAGAGGTATGACGTGGCGGAGGCCGCCGGCTGGTGAGTGTGGGCTCAGTCCCGGTCCGGGCGCGGGGGAGAGGGCGGGCCCCGCTTGCCGCTATCCTGGGGCACAGTCGAGGTGATCGCTATGGCCCACGGACATGGACGTTCCACCTCATCCGCCCACAGTCTCCCCTGACCAACGCGCCCGACGGCGCCAGGAAGGACCATCGCGTGTTCGGCAACCTCTCCGATCGCATCACCGCCTCCTTCAACCAGCTGCGCGGCAAAGGTCGTCTCACCGAGGCCGACGTCAACGCCACGGTCACCGAGATCCGCCGTGCCCTCCTGGAGGCCGACGTCGCCCTGCCCGTGGTGCGCGCCTTCACCTCCGCGGTGCGCGAGAAGGCGGTCGATGCCGCTCGCTCCCAGGCCCTCAACCCGGGCCAGCAGGTCGTCAAGATCGTCAACGAGGAGCTCATCGAGGTCCTGGGCGGCGAGACCCGGGAGATCAACTGGGCCGACCGCGGCCCCACGATCATCATGCTCGCCGGTCTCCAGGGCGCCGGTAAGACCACCTCTGGCCGGAAAGCTCGGCCGCTGGCTGCGCGACCAGGGCAAGCGCGTCCTGCTAGTGGCTCTCCGACCTCCAGCGCCCCAACGCCGTCACGCAGCTGAGCGTCGTCGCCGAGCGCGCCGGGGTGCACGTGTGGGCACCCGAGCCCGGTAACGGCGTGGGTGACCCGGTGGCCGTGGCCCGCTCCGGCGTCGAGCAGGCACGCACTAACGGTTACGACGTCGTCGTCGTGGACACCGCCGGCCGCCTGGGCGTGGACGCCGAGATGATGGACCAGGCGATCCGCATCCGCGACGCCGTCGTCCCCCACGAGATCCCTCTTCGTCCTGGACGCCATGGTCGGTCAGGACGCCGTCAACACCTCGGTCGCATTCCCGCGACGGCGTCGGCTTCACCGGCGTGGTCCTCTCCAAGCTCGACGGCGACGCCCGCGGCGGTGCGGCCCTCGTCCGTGCGCGGCGTCACCGGCGCCCCGGTCCTGTTCTCTCCACCGGCGAGGGCCTGACCGACTTCGAGCGCTTCCACGCCGACCGCATGGCCTCGCGCATCCTGGACATGGGTGACCTGCTCACCCTCATCGAGCAGGCCGAGCGGACCCTGGACCGCCAGGAGGCCGAGGACGCCGCCGCCAAGCTCGCTAAGGGCACCTTCACCCTCGACGACTTCCTGGGCCAGCTGCGCCAGATCCGCAAGATGGGCTCCATGAAGAAGCTCCTGGGCATGATGCCCGGCATGGGGCAGATGCGTGAGGCCCTGGAGAACTTCGACGAGCGCGAGGTCGACCGCATCGAGGCGATCGTGCTCCATGACTCCGGCCGAGCGCAAGGACCCGTCCATCCTCAACGGCTCGCGCCGCAGCCGCATCGCCAGCGGGATCGGGCACCACCGTCCAGGCCGTCAATGAGCTCGTGGACCGCTTCGAGCAGGCCAAGAAGATGATGGAGGCCATGTCTCCGGCGGAGGCATGGGCGGACTCGGTGAGGGCGGTCCCATGCCCGGCATGGGGTCGCTGCCTGGCATGGGCAAGCACTCCAAGGCCCGTCAGGCCCCCAAGGCCAAAGCGCGGCAAGGGCGGCAAGAAGGGGCGCAGCGGCAACCCCGCCAAGGCCGCCCGTCAGGCCAAGGAGGCCGCAGCCGCCAAGCAGGCCAAGATCGAGGCCGGGCAGAGCGCTGCGCCAGCAGCCGGCTCCTCCTTCGGGACTCGGCGGCGGCCAGGCCGGCGCCTCCCGGCTACGGGATCATGCCCCAGGCCCAGCAGCAGGCTCAGACCGGTGCGCAGCCCTCGGCGACGACGTCGCCGATGCCATGGGCGCCCTGCCCGAGGACCTGCGCCGCCACCTCGGGCTGTAGGCTCAACGGCCCGCGGCGCTGGGAACCGAGCTGCGGGCTCGGACGTCATCGGATCGCCGGAGGCGGGTCAGTCGTCAGGAGACAGGGCAGTCGCACCCTCGATGACGGTGCCCTGGTGGAATACCGCCTGCCAGATCGAGCCCCGGCGACGGTAGAGCGTCGATCTGCGGGTGACGCGACTCGGCGTACGTAAGGTGTAGAGGACCTGGACGACGTCGTCGGCAAGGATGCGAGACCCAGCCTCCTCGATTCTGTATCCATCGGCGAGGGAGTCCGCATGAGTTCCCTCCAGCGTCCCAGGACGATCTCCTTGACCTCGCTGCGGCTGTAATCGTCGTCCCGAGGCGCCGACCTCGTCGAAGTCCTCCGCGATCTGCTCATCGAAGGAGCCGGCGTCCCAGATCAGCTCCGGTGGTGGAAGATCGGTTCTCGCCGGATCAGTTCATGCCGCTGTGATGAGCTTCCATCCTTTCACCTCTCGTCGCGACGTCGACGGCTTTGACGTGACTGGGCTAAAGCCAGCCGTTGGTCTCGGCGGTGCGGGCCGCCCTCGGTGCGGTTGCGGGCGTGGGTCTTGGCGATAGCCGAGGACAGGTAGTTGCGCACCGTGCCCTCGCCCAGGCGCAGTCGCGTCGCGATCTCTCGGGCGTCCGCGCCCGTGGCTGCAGCCTGCAGAACCTCCTTCTCCCTGCTCGGTCAGAGGGTTCGGCCCGAGCAGGACCGACTCCTGGGCGAGCTCGAGTCGATGACCCGCAGACCGGCATGGACCTTGCGGATCGCCCTCAGCCAGCGCCTCGGGCGGGGTGTCCTGACGATGAAGCCCGCCGCCCCTGCCTCCATGCCCCGTGAGAGTAGCCCGGGCGACCGAAGGTCGTCACGATGAGGCACCTGCACGATGCCCCGGAGGCGACGACCTCCGCGGTGGCCGCCAGTCCGTCGCGCCCCGGCATGTCGATATCCATCAGGGCCACATCCACGGCGTGCTGGCGTACCGCGTCCAGGACCTCGTCGCCCCGCCCCACCTGGGCCACCACCTCCAGATCGCTCTCCAGTCCCAGAAGCGTCGCCAGCGCTCCACGCACGAGGGCCTGGTCATCGGCGATGAGCACGCGGATCGGGCTCACGGCAGCCTCACCTCCAGTCTGGTTCCGCCGGACGGCACGTCAGCGGAGTCTCTCTCGACGGCGCTGGATGAGTCAGTGCGACGGGTGATCGGACTGGTCGCTGGTGAGGAACCGCCCTCCCTGCTCAATGCGGGAGCGCAGGCCCTCCAGCCCGTTGCCGGGTTTGTCACCGGCCAGGCCGACGCCGTCGTCGCTCACCCGCAGCATCCCTGGTGCCAGGTGCACGGTGACGTTGGTGGCGCGCGCGTGCCGGACGACGTTCGTGGTGGCCTCGCGCAGGGCCCAGGCCAGAAGTGCCCGCTGACGCTCAGGAATGTCCTGGGCGCTACCGATCATCTCCACATCGATCTGGGCGGCGCTCAGGGCGGTACGCGTGGCCTCCACCTGGTTGGCCAGGTCCGGGGACCGCAGGCGCGTCACCGTGGAGCGCACGTCGGCAAGGGCCCCGCGGGCCAGGGTGATGACCTCGTCGAGCTCCCGGGAGGCGGCGGCCGGGTCACGCTCGATGAGCCGGCGGGCGACCTCGGCCTTGAGGGTGAGGACCGTCAGGAGTGCCCCAGGATGTCGTGGACATCGCGCCCCACTGCCTCTCGCTGCGAGATGAGGGCGAGCTCGCGCTCGGCGGATGTTCTGCGCTCCTGGAGCTCCACCGCGATGCGGGCGATGATGATGGTCAGTCCCGATAATGCAGCGCCCAGCACCATCCAGCGCGACTCCGGATGCGTGTTCCACGCCAGAGAGGCGGCAGTCAAGAGAGCGACCGCGGTGATGACGGTTGGGATTCCCCGACGCAGCGTTGTGAGAACAGGACCAATGAGCAGAAGAAGGGGAAGAAGTAGGTGGTCCACCAGCCCAGAGCCGGCAGTGCCAGCGCGCTGAAGAGAATCAGGGCCGCCAGCTTGCCCACAAGGACGCGAATCGGGAGATCAGGCAGAGGATCCCCTGCCCGTACCGCGCGGGTGTCCTGTGTGGAGAAGGCCCAGACGTAGGCGACGATGAACCCCATGACTCCGGCGATTCCGCAGCAGAGGCTGCCACGGGGCGAAGGAGCCGAGGAGAAGATGGACGAGGGGGATGACCAGGAAGAACACCCACACCGTGGCGTCCCAGACGATATGACGGCGATAGCGGTGCCAGGAGCGGGAACGGGGTCCTTCCTTCTGCGATGCCGAGGTCTCCACGGCAGCATCATTGGGAGGGTTGTGATGTCGTCATCGTTGTCGTCACCGAGCTCATTGGCGCCTGGTCGCCCGGCGTCGGGCCCCGATCACGAGCAGCCCGAAGATGAGTGTCCACGCCACCAGGTTAGCCAACGGCATCCACAGCGGGTCCTGGATACCCGCCGGTCGATCCGGTACGTAGGTCCATCCTCGCCCAGCGGCCACCGGGCCAGCGCCGTCGACCCGTACATCGGGGTGAAGCGGCTGATCGTCAGCAGCGTGTGGTTCAGCGGCATGAAGGTGCTGCTGATGAAGGCGAACAAGGAGACCAAGGAGGTCGCGATACCGATCGATGCCGAGGACGGCAACCACATCCCGGCGGCCAGCCCCACAGGACGAAGGGCAGGACCCCTGATCAGGCAGATGAGGGGACTGGCGGCCCAGACCCAGCCCTCCATCTGCGGAGTCCGTCAGTGCCCCGGCGGTGAGGACCACGATGACCGGAAGAGCTGCTGTTCCCCACTGCGGTTCCGGTCTTGACCACCAGGTAGCCACGCAGACCGCCACCGGTGACGGCCATCTGCCGGCTCCCAGCCCGCAGACTGCTCGACAGCGGCCGTCGCCGAGGCGCTGGTGGCACCCAGGCAGGCACTGAAGGAGGCCATGGCGAGTCATTGCCGAGGCCGAGACGTTGCCGTGGGCGTGCGGACCGTAGTCTCCCGGCGGACGCGTTCAGCCGACCGAAGACGAGGTACATCGCCAGAGGGAAGGCGACAACGAAGAAGAGGTTGGCTGGCCTGCGCAGGCTCCGAAGAGGTCGAGCCAGAGGTAGGTCAGAGAGGGCGTGCGGGCCTGAGCCCTCCCGGACGAAGTGATCGATCTGTGAGCCCGCCCGCGTCGGGATCGACAGGGGAGTCGGATACTGGGGAGTCAGAGGATGTCTGGGACGTCGCGGTCATGATGCGGCCTCACTGCATGTGGTGATGGTGGTCAGGGGTGATGGGTGGGCTATGGCGTCGACGGGGCTGCTGCCGTCAGAGCCGTCGGAGGTCAGAGCGGTGAAGACCTCGTTGAGGGTCTCGCGGCGCCGATGCCCAGGTGCTCGGCGGGGTGGTACTCAGCAGCCAGCGGGCGACGGCGTCGGAGTCCGTCGTGCGCAGCTCCACGTGCTCACCGTGGACGACCGCGTGCAGGATGCTGCTGGCCGCGGGACAGTCGGCCAGGTGCTGCCCCAAAGACTCCTCGGAGATCCCGGGCCAGGTGGCGGTGACCAGGGCGCCATCGCCCAGGGCTCGGATCTCATCGACGCTGCGTCGGCGACCAGGCGACCATGGGGCGATGATGACGATGCGGTCGGCGAAAGAGGCCGCCTCCAGGTAGTGGGTGGCGAACAGGACGGTGCGGCTGCGGCGGGTCTGGGTGCGCATCGTCTCCCAGAAGGCGATCCGGGCGCTGACATCCATTCCGGCGGTGGGCCTGTCCCATGATGAGAAGGTCGGGGTCTGGCAGCAGAGCAAGGGCCAGGCGCAGGCGCTGGCGCTCGCCTCCCGAGCAGCGGCTCACTCTGCGGGTGAGGACCTGGCCAAGATGCGCCTGGCTGACGACGTCGTCGAGCCTGGAAGCGCGCGAGACGCCGTCGCAGTGCCGGGGCTGCATCGAGGCCACGACCCGCAGGGTCTCCCCTGACGGTGAAGTCGTCCAGGAGACCGCCGTCCTGGAAGATGACACCAACGCGACCTGCCTGGACCGCCTGGTTGGGGAGGTCCCCAGAAGCTCGATCGTCCCGGCGTCGGGCCGGGTCAGTCCCAGGAGCATGTCGAGGGTGGTGGACTGCCCGCGCCATTGGGGCCTCAGGAAGGCGACCACCCTCCGGGCCGGATGGTCAGGTCGAGGTTGTCGACGGCGACGAGGCTGCCGAAGAGCTTGCGCAGGCCACGGGAGTCGAATCGCGGGGCTGAGCTGTGCCTCGACCTGAGGGCAGGATCCCGGGGAGTGAGTGACGGGGCTGTGGTGGTTCGGGTCATGGCCCCAGGCTCCCGCCGGCCCGCGGCTCCCGGTACTGAGCGCTGTCACTGCTGCTGCATGACAGTTGTCGCAGCAGCAGCTGTCGAGGAACCATCGTGTCCTCAGGACTGTGGTGCGTAGCCGACCAACGTGGAGCCGTCGATAGCGACAATAAGGTCATGCGGCGCCAGACGGGGATGAATGCGCCACTGGATGTGATGGGCAGGGGTCCAGGGGTGTCTCTCGACGCCCGTGTCAATCATGAACACGGCACCGATCTCACTGCTGGCGGAGCGGCCGCGCTATGGTAGAGCGTGCGCTTGTTGGAGCTCAGTTTCCGGGAGCTCTGGAACTGCGCGCGAGGCAGCATGTCCCATGTGGCTATTCCTTCAGACAGTGTTAACGGGTCCCATTAAAACTGCAATGCGAAGTTTCGGTGCAGGTGATGTCGGTATCGGCCCAGCTCGTGTCTCCCGACTCGTAAGCGGCCTTGAACTGGACAGCGTGGGTTGCTGGCATCCTTGATAAGGAGGCCGCATCGGAGCCCTTTGAGGGTGAAGGACTCCGGAGGGGCCCCCTTCTTGGAGAAAGGTGGACGCTGTAGGGCTGTCTGGATCGATGATGACCCTAACCGTCCCTGGCGGGAAGCAGCTGGACAGAGTGTCCTGATCGTTCTTCTCCGGTGAGGGTCAGAAGAGAACCGTCGCTCGTCGAAAAGAACTCCCGATGCGGGAAGAGCCTCGGCGGTGCCTTGAACGGATACCGCGATCAGGTCTGATGCCGGTGTCCCTCGGCATGGTGCCAGAGTGGATGGATCGACGTGAACTCATAGGTCTGCTGCCAGCGCTGAGTCGGCCTCCATCATTCCAGTCCCAACCCCGTGCAGGTGCTGCTCTCGTCCGAGAGTGAGGAGCTCGTACGAGACAGACAGTATCATCATTGGCGACGAAGCTTGAGGACTGGAAGTCCTGCGAGGGGTTGCTGGTTTCTCCCTGTATACTGGGTCAAGGACCTGATTGTTCAGTAGCAGGTGCCCTCCCCACCAGTGGCGATAGCCGGTGGTGGATGTATATCCAGTGACGTCGTCCAGATCTTTCCCTAGGTTTACTGCCTTCATGTAGTAGCCCGTCAGGTCCGCCGTGTCATTGTTCTTGCGGTGAATGACAACCCACATGGTTTCCGCACGTGTACGTGCGTCCCACGTAAAATCGTTCTCCCTGCGAAGGCCGGTGTCAAGGCTCCATGTCTCTTTCCACGAAGAGCCATTCTCTGGTTTCCCTTCATCTCGCAGGAAGCAGGCGGGGTGAAAGGGTAGCGCCGGCGCAAAATGTGAGGTAGGGTTCACGACCACCCGTCCCACAATGGCCAGTGACACCACGCAGATGACTCCAAGAAGGACCACTGGCCAAAGCCGTGCTGTGCAGCGGCTCGGCCCGCGCGATCGGTCTGGGTCTGGGTGTACCGGGGTGCTTCGGTCCCGGTCGTGTCGCTCTCGTGGCGGGTGGGCGGGTGCAGTCCGTCCGTCGAGGGTGCTGGGTGGTGGATCGACGTCGAGGCGCCAGGAGGGCGGATCCTCAAGAGAATCTGCTCATGGGTGCGGTTTCCTTCTCAGCCTCGTTGCTCGTCAGATGGCCGGGTGTGTGATGCGGATATTCTTACCGGTGGGGACTCCAGTGAGCGGCATGTGCCGCTCGGGCCGAAAGTGTTGCCTGTGGGCGATCTCGCACCGAGTGGTGGGGCGGTGCCCGCTCGGACTGGCGACGCCGTCGGACGCTCTGGCAGAATGTCCGGCTGTACTCGATTGGACGTCGGTCCCTCTCCCGGCCCCGGTCGCGTCTCGGCTCACGCCGGAAACCGTTGCTTGACCCACCGGGGACCAGCGCGCCAAAACCATCCAGAACCAGGAGTTCAACCAAGTGGCAGTCAAGATTCGCCTCAAGCGCATGGGTAAGAAGTTTGCCCCCTTCTACCGGGTCGTCGTCCTCGACTCCCGCAAGAAGCGCGATGGTCGTGTCATCGAGGAGATCGGTGTCTACGACCCGATGCGAGCCCTCGCTCATCCGCATCGACTCCGAGCGTGTCCAGTACTGGCTCGTGTGGGCGCCCAGCCCTCCGACGCCGTCTACAAATTGATCAAGATCACCGGCGACTATCACCAGTTCAAGGGCCTCAGGGTGTCGAGAGCACCCTCAAGGTCAGGACGCCGACGCCGCGACGGTCGCCAAGGAGGCTGCGGTCAGCGCCGCTGCCGACGACGCCGAGAAGGCAGCCGCCGCCAAGGCCAAGGCCGAGCAGGAGGCGCTGCGGCGGCCGAGGCTGCTGAGGCCACCGAGGCTGAGGCTGAGACCGCCGAGGCCGCCGCTGAGGAGGCCTGAGATGCTGGCCGACGCCCTCGAGCACCTCGTACGGGGCATTGTCGACAATCCCGACGACGTCACCGTCACCTCTCGGTCGCTGCGCCGCGGCGACCTGCTGAGGTGCGGGTCAACCCCGAGGACCTCGGCCGAGTCATCGGCCGCTCGGGCCGTACTGCTCGAGCGCTGCGCACAGTGGTGGGAGCTGGCGGACTCGTCAGTGCGCGTCGACGTCGTCGACACCGACCGTCGCTGAACGCAGGGTCTTCAGGTCGGCACGGCTGACCGTGTCGGTCTCGGCAGGTCTGACCGATCGACACGAGTGCCCGGTTCCCATGAGGGCCGGGCACCGTCGCCTTTCGGCGGCTGATCTGCGTCCTCAAGCCCCGGCTGATCTGTCCGGTCGGCGGAGCAGGTAGGAGACAGACCTGGGCGGGGCGTTCAACCTCACGCCATCGGTGCTCCACCTCATCCCTGTGGCCGATGGGAACGTCAGCCAGGGCGCGGTAGGTTGGCGTCAGACATCCAGATCCCTGCCAACCGTTCCACGTCCCGATCCCAGGAGGACAGGGTGCTGCTCACCCTCGCCGTCATCGGTCCCGCCCATGCCCTCGCAGGGCGAGGTGCGTCTCGAGATCCGTACCGATGACCCCTGAGGGCGCTCGCGCCCGGAACCACTGTCCCCACCGAACCGGTCCAGGCCGGGCCCCTCATCGGTCAGTCGTCTACGCTTCGACGGTTCGCGCTGGTTCGCCGCCTCGAGCAGGCGCGCGACCGTACAGCCGCCGAGGCCCTGCGGGGAGTCCGGCTCCTGGTCGAGACCGACGACGCCTCCGACGACGCGCATGAGCTCGGAGGAGGATGATGAGTCCTGGTACCGCCACGAGTCTCGTCGGGCTGCGAGCGCTCAGCGTCTCCGGCGAGTTGCTGGGAGAGGTCACGGACCTGGAGCCAGGCGTTGCCCAGGACCGACTCGTGGTCACCACCCTCGAGGGGCGATGACGTGGCCGTTCCCTTCGTCGCCGCGCTCGTGCCCGGCCATCGACCTGGAGGCCGGCACTGTGACCCTGACCCGCCCGGTGGCTGTTCCTGACTCGGTGAGGTGGAGGAGGCCCGGTGAGGATCGACGTCGTCACCATCTTCCCCGACTACCTCAAGGTTCTGGACCTCCTCATCGGGAGGGCTGCCGACCGAGGCGACCTCGACCCTACGCGTCCACGACCTGCGTGACCACGCCCATGACCGTCACCGCACCGTCGACGACACCCCTGGGCGGCGGCGCTGGCATGGTGATGAAGCCCGACGTGGGGCGAGGCCCCTCGATGACGTGCTCGCCGGGGATGCCGCCACCGCCGGTCGTCAGGTCCTCATCATCCCCACCCCCTCGGGTGAGGTCTTCAGCCAGCGCACCGCCGAGGACCCCGGCCGGTGCCGACTCCCTGGTCTTCGCCTGCGGCCGCTACAGGGCATCGACGCGCGCGTTCCCTGAGCACCACGCCCTCTCGCGGTGTCGAGGTGCGTGAGCCCTGAGCATCGGCGACTACGTCCTCAGCGGGGAGAGGTCGCCGCCGTCGTCATGACGAGGCGATCGCCCGCCTCCCGCCCGGTGTCCTGGGCAACCCCCAGTCACTGGTCGAGGAGTCCCACGGAGCCGCGGGCCTGCTGGAGTACCCGTCCACACCTCGCCCCACCCGGTGGCGCGACCTGACGTGGACCCGTCCTGCTGTCCGGCGACCACGCCACGCATCGCCCGCAGCCGGCGGGACCAGGCCATTGCTAGAACCGTCAGTCGTCGCCCCTGACATGATCACGCGCCTGGACGCCGCGCTCCTGGACCACGAGGACCGTGCCACCTTGGCGTCCCTGGGATGGGCGACGCCGGTCGGGGCAGCTCATCCGGTGCCGGTGCGCATCCGGCCCGCCACCGCGCGCGACGCCGAGGCGCTGGCAGACCCTGGCCGCCCGCACCTTCCCCGATGCCTGCGAGCATGTCATCGCCCCCGAGTCCATCACCCGGCACATCGCCACGAACCTGGTTCCCTGAGCTCGTTCTCCACCTGGGCCGGCGACGAGCGCGTCGACCTCGTCGTCGCCGAGCTGCTTTGCCCCTGCTGCCCGGCATACGAACATCCGGTGAGATCGGAGACCACCGAGACGTCAGGAGGTCTCAACCCTGGTGGGCTACGCCGCCGTACTGCGGGAGGAGCACGACGCAGCAGGTGAACCTCCCCGGGATCGATCCTCGTCCTGCCCTGTGTCCGGCTCGTCCGGGACAGGTCGTCGATGAGCTGTCCAAGGTCTACGTCGACCTCCGCCATGCGAGGCTCGACTCACCCCGGCGCTTATCAGCGCCGTGACACGGCAGGCCGCCGCCCGCGGGCGAGCCTGCTCTGGCTCGGCACCCACATCACCAACAAGCGCGCCCAGAAGGCCCTAGCGCGGGCCGGCTTCCGCCAGGTCGGGACTCGCACCCACAACGTCGGAGGCCAGGATGCTCACGACGTCGTCATGACCCGGCGGACAGGAGAAGGCCTATGAGCAGTCACAACGATCAGAATCTTTCAGGGACATGGCCGACAGTGCCGGTGACCCTGTCACCCAGGCCGGCTCCCAGCGCCCGAGTGACGGTGAGGGAGCAGGGAAACGGTCGGGGCGACAGAGCCGCTCGAGGGGACAACGGTGGAGCGGCAGAGTCCGCCTCTGTGGCAGGCGGATCGCCTACCGCCTCAAGCCAGTGGGGCATCACCTTGTCCTACCTGGTGGTCGCCGTGGTGATCATCGCCCTCATCCGCACCTTCGTCATCCAGAGCCTTCACCATCCCGTCGGGATCCATGGAGGACACCTCAACGAGGGCGACCGCGTCACTGTGACCATGTACGACTCCAACACCGTGGAGCGAGGCGACGTCGTCGTCTTCACCGATCCTGATCACTGGCTGATGACGCAGGAGCCCACGGGTCTGCAGGGCGTGGCCCAGGACTCTCGTCGCGATCCGCATCTTCCCTCCCAGAACGCCGGTCACCACCTCATCAAACGCGTTATCGGCATGCCCGAGACCACATCGTCGCCGACGGGAACGGGTCCCTGAGCGTCAACGGCGTCGAGCTCCACGAGGACCACCCAGCCCGGGCGATCGGCCTCAGACCTCGCCTTCGACGTCACCGTGCCGGAGGGCTACATCTGGGTCATGGGCGACAACCGATCCAACTCCTCGGACTCCCGCTACCACCAGAACGACGCCCACCACGGCTTCGTGCCCATGGGTAACGTGGTCGGCGTCGCAACACGTCGTGCGGCCCCTACTCCACCGGTCCGGCCTGAGTTCTGGCCGCCAGGTCTTCTCAGGTTCCCCAACCGACATCCACTCCGACGGCGCTCCCACCGATCCGGCCGAGCCGGCACCGCAAGCACGCTGGCGGCTCCGGCGGATGACCGATGACATGCTCCGGAACGTGAGGAACGCGTGAACTCAGGCACGACTGCGGTAGCACGCTCGTCCGGGACGCGAGCCTGTGGCAAACTGAGCGGGCACCTGGGTCCTGCGGCTCCTCTGCCACTGGGGAGGAAATCGCTTCGAAGGAGCTCAGGGGCGTCCACCTCCGGCGCTGCCCTCGAACGGCGCGGCGCCGCCGAACCAGCACTCCTGACCAGTGGCACGGGTGTGGAGAGAAACATGAACCTGATCGACGAGATCAACGCCGCATCACTGCGCGACGACATCCCCCTTCCGTCCCGGGGACACCCTCAAGGTCCACGTCAAGGTCGCTGAGGGATCCCGTACCCGCGTCCAGGTCTTCCAGGGCGTTGTCATCGCGCGCCAGGGCGGCGGCAGTCTCGGAGACCTTTCACCATCCGTAAGGTCTCCTTCGGCGTCGGCGTCGAGCGCACCTTCCCCGTCCACACGCCCTCCATCGAGAAGATCGAGGTCGTCACCCGCGGTCAGGTGCGTCGCGCCGCCTCGTACCACCTGCGCGACCCGCGCGGTAAGGCCGCCAAGATCGGGCGAGCGTCGCGAGGACTGAGCGCCTGCGTCTCAGACGGCGCCCGGAGCCTCACGGGCCCGGGCGCTCGTCATCTCTGACCGCCGTATGGCGGCGAATAACGCACATCGCGTACATCGACTGACAGGGAAGGGAGCACGGTGAGACCGGCGCAGGATGAGGCCGACGACGCTCGGACTGACTCCTGAAACAGGCCGATCCCTCGCAGATCGGCTGGGCCTCCAGGTCCGCCATCACCCCTTCCTGTAGCAGCCTCGTCCGCAGACTCTCCCCAGGAGGGCGGTGAGTCTGCGGAACCGAGGACGCGCCCTCGAAGCCGGAACTGTTCGATGACAGCGAGGAGTGGACTCACGACCCGTTCATCGATCCCTGATGCCGACCCCTGAACCCGACGACGAGCCTCGTGGATCTGCCTCCCGATCCAGCCCTCGTCGGCACGTGGCCCCCGCCATCCCTCCGCCCGAGACCAGCCTCCTGGGCAGCGGCTGACGCGGGCGCTGCTCGTCCTGGCAGTCATCCTCCTGGTCCCCGCCCCTGTTCGAGGCCTCGTCGTCCAGACCTCACTGAGATCCCCTCGGGGTCCATGGAACGCACCCTGCGTGACGGGGACAAGGTTGCGGTCACGATGTTCGACTCGACCGCATCGACCGGGCGACGTCGTCGTCTTCACCGACCCCGACGACCGGCTCCACGTCGAGGAGCCGACGGACCGCGTGGCGCCATCCAGAAGGTCGCGATCGCCCGTGAGCCTTGCCTCGAGCATCACCGGTCACCACCTCGTTAAACGGGTGATCGTGCGGGAGGCGACCACGTGGTCGCCGACGGGAAGCGGGAAACGCTGAGCGTCAACGGCGTCGTGATCAGCGAGCCCTCGCCGTCAAGGACGGCCAGTCCCTCGTCCCTGACGTCCTCGACGTCACGGTTCCCCAGGGATACGTATGGGTCATGGGGACAACCGCGGTAACCTCGGGCCGACTTCGCGCTACCACCGCGATGACGCCCACGGTGGTTTCTGTGCCCCTGAAGAATGTCGTCGGGTGGCCAAGGTGGTCTCACCAGTGGACGAACCCGAGCCGGTGGGGTGGCTGCAGGGCGGGGAGCAGGCCTTCACAGGTACTGGCTCAGGACACCTCTGCGCCCTCCTCATCCCCTCCCAGACCAGCCCCCGCGTCAGACGACGGTCGGACGGCGTTCGAGGAGACGACGCCCTCCGACCCCGAGGTCGAGGACGGCACGGTCCCGGACGACCCGCAGGGCGACACCGGTGAGGCGATTAACGGCTCCTGAGCGCACCGGACCGGGCCGGATCGACTCGGAATCGGGGACAGATCTGAACGGACGTGGTGAGCCCCGGTCCCGCCCCCTGTCCCGACCGGTGCCTGGAGAAGGATCTGCCCAGGCCCATGAGTACGTCGGCGGACTGACGAGGTCGGTCGGGGCGCTCGCCGGGCCGGCCAGCGTAGGACTGGCGATCGTGGTGACGCTGCACCGACGACGACTTCCCGAAGCGACTGGCCGACCTGGGCAGCCTGACGGCCCGTGCGCGCACAGGGCCTGTCTGACCCCGTGCGCGACTGGCTGGTGGACTCTGCCGCTGCCCACGCCTCGCCCGCCGAAATCGATGAGCACGGCATCGTCGGCGCCCTGCGGTTGGCGGGGCTGCGAGCCCTTGCAGCGCGTTGCCGAGCGCGGTCACGCCCTTGGCGTCATCATCCTCGACGGCGTCGCCGACTGGCTCACCGTCCCCAGCCGGACCTGCTCACCGTCCTGAAGCAGCGGCCGGCATCGACGGCACCCGGTCCCGCCGCGGATTCTCCTACGCCGCTGGTGCGCATGGAGGTCGGGCGTCGACGCCCGTTGCGCCGTCGTCGCCGCAGCCAGTGTCCCGGCCAAGGTCGAACGAGACCTCGTCATGATCGGCCTCGCCGATCCCGGTTACGGATGGGCCTCCAACAAGGGCTACGCCTCACCGGCCCACATCAAGGGCCTGGCCGACCTGGGGGCCAGTGACCAGCACAGGCGCAGCTGGCACCTGCCAGACTGACCAGCATCACGACTGACGCCTGGCCGACATGGCCGGGGCAGGCCGACTCGCCCCCGCGGCCTGCCGGGTCCAGGCGCCGTCGGCAGGCATGATGGCCCGGTGAGCGCAGAAGACCTCGAGTCCCTATGGAGAACGAGCCTGGAGTCCCCTTGCTGTACCGTGAGTACCGCGACGTGGCCTCTGTTCTCCCTCACGTCGTGAGACCGAACGACGCTTTCTACCTGGCCAACGCCGTCGACGTCCAGGTACGTACCAGCGGTGGGGAGGTCTTCTCGAGCCCTCACCGAGGACGCGTGGGTCTGGGACACTCATCGCGCCTCCCGGTTCGTGAAGTCCGTCCACGCGTCACCTTCAAGCGACGTCAACGTCGAGGAGCCCTCACCAGCCTCGGAGATGGACATCCCTCCTCCCTAGCACCACACCCGGCCTCGCTGAGCCCCTGTCCGCTGAGCAGCAGGACGCCCAGGGGGCCACAGGAGGGCTTCGCCAGTGCCTCCACAGACCTGATGGGTCTGCTGCGCAGACCGGGTGGATCCGGCCCTCAGGCTAGTGGCGGAGGTGATCCGCATGGGCCGAACCGGTCACAGCAGTCGCAGCAGGGCAGAACGGTGATCGCCGCGCGCCCCAGCGCCGCCCTCCCCACCGTGCCCGCTGAGCCCGCCGAGAACCGGGAGGACCCGCAGGAGCTCCCCAGGAGCTGCGCCGGTCCGTCGTCCCGCCTCGCGCACCGGACGCTACGGAGAGGACCTGGCCGCCACCACCTCGAGGACATCGGCTGAAGGTCCTGAGCGCAACTGGCGCCCGGAGCACGGGCTGCGCGGAGAGCCTCGACATCATCGCCTCGAACCAGCCCCCCGAGTGCCGGAGCCAGGAGACGAACCATCGGCTCGAGCAGACGACGCGGACGTCGGTGCGACCGACGCTGGTCGTCGTGGAGGTCAAGACCCGCAGCCTCCTGCGTCGGCGACCGCCGGCGCTGCGGTCGACCCCGCAAGCTCGCCCGGCTTCGGGCCCTGACGGCCGCCTGGGTCACCACCCATGAGGCTCCCTGCGCCGGCCTGCGCCTCGACGTCATCTCCATCCTCCTGCGCGACGCGCGCGTCCTGCGCTGCTGCGCCACCATCGGGCGGTGGACGCGTCATGGGCCAGCATCGCACGCTCGCGGTCACCCCTGACCGCTGACCGGATCACATCGTCGACGTCGAGGCCCACGCCACCCAGGGCTCTGCCTGGATTCACCGTCGGTCTCGCCCGACGCGGCTGTGCGCGAGTCCCGTGAGCGTGTCCGAGCCGCCTTGAGCACGTGCGGCGTCACCTGGGGCGAGCAGCGCCTGACCGTTAACCTCCCTCGGCGGACCTGCGCAAGACTCGGAACTCGGGCTGACCTGGCGCTGGCACTGGCCGTGCTGGGGAGTCTCGCGGCCGGCTCGGTCAGTCAGCGGTCAGCTCCTGGGACGCACCGTACATCGGCGAGCTCGGTCTGGATGGCCTCGGTGCACTCGGTGCGCGGCATCCTGCCCCTCCGTCCAGGCGGGCGGTAGCAGCTGGGTGGGAGATCGTCACGGCCAGGAGGCCGCCGCCGAGGCCGGACTTCGTTCCTGATGCGCGGGTGAGCGCCATCAGCCACATCGGTCAGCACCCGTGGAGCGCTCACGGAGGGCGCCTGAGCGAAGGCGTGGCCGCCGCGTGAGCAGATCTCCGAGGCCGGAGGAGCGCCCCTGCGGCTCCCTGGCCTGGATGACGAGCCGCCGGACCGGCCGACGTCGTCGGGCAGACGGAGGCGCGCCAGGCCTCGAGGTCGCGGCGGCCGGGGGCCATCACTCATCACGGTGGGGCCGCCGGGGACGGGAAAGACCATGCTCGCCGAGCGCCTCCCTCGATTCCCTGCCGCCCCTGGAGCAGTCCCGACGCCGTCACCGTCACCTCATCCACCCTGTGGCCGGAACCTTCAACCCCGCCCGCGGGCCTCATCACCCGCCGCCACTGCGCGCCCGCACCACACCGCCACCCGGGCCGCCGTCGTCGGAGGCGGATCCGGCCTCACCGCGCCCTGGGGACGTTTCCCTGGCCCACCGCGGCGTGCTGCACTCGACGAGGCCCCCTGAGTTCAGTGCCGGGTCCTGACCGTCTGCGTCAGCCCCTGAGTCCCGGGATCGTCACCATCGACCGCGTGGAGGACGGGCCAGCACCCGGCCGCCTTCCAAATTGTCCTGGCAGCCAACCCCGCCCGTGCGGCAAGGCCGGTGGCCGGGACTCGAGGCACCTGCACGTCCCTGCAGCGGAGGCGCTACTCGTGAGCTGTCCGGACCGCTGCTGGACCGGGTGGACATCCAGGTCGAGGTGGCAGCGGTCAGTGCCGCGGATCTCGCCCTGCCCGGCGAGCGGCGAGTCCAGCGCCGTGGTGGCGCAGCGGGTGCTGGGCCCGGCGGCCGCGGAGCGCCGACTGGCGGGGACTCCCTGGCGGCTCAATGCCGAGGTCCTGGCTCTTCCTCCGAGCCCGACGGCGGACTGAGCGCACCGCCCAGCCGCCGGCTCATGAGCGCCCTGGAGCGTGGGGACCTCCCGCGCGGGTGGACCGCGTCCTCCGGTCTGGCCTGACCCTCGCCGACCTCGAGGGGTGCCGGAGGCGCTCACCCCTCACCCATATCGGGACCGCTCTGGCCCTGAGGACCTCAGGAGTACGACCGTGACTCTCAGACTCACCAGCAGCCTGCCCCTATGACATCGATGACCCGGCGCTAGTCCGCGCCACCTGGTCCCGTCTGGCCGAGCCCGCCAGTGCCGCTGCGACGATGCTGGTGGACCGGCTCGGGCCGAGCGCCGCCCCTGAGGTGGCTGCTGGAGGAGGCCATCGACCCTCTGGGCGTGTGCGCAGCGCCCGCGCCCGCCGTTGCGGAGCCTGCCCGGGTGCCTCCCTGCAACGGAAGCGCCGGCACTCACTGGGCGCAGGTGGCTGCGCGGTGGGCACTGCGTCTGGAAGGACTCGACATCCGTCGCGAGCCTGGACGTGCTCGACCGCCCGGGGGAGCCTCGTCCTTCCAGGAGATGCCTGGTGGCCTCTGGGCCTCGACGAGCCTGGAGCAGCCGCCCTTCTGTCTGTGGGTGCGTGGTGACCCGTCGCTGCTGGTCAGTGGCAAGGAGCTGGAGGACAAGGACGCCTGGGGAGACGGGGGACAGGATCGTTGCGAGACGACGCTCAGAGCACCTCGAGCGCCGGCCGGCCTGTGCGTGAGCACCGGATGCCGGCGGGCCTGCCAGCGGGTTGTGCCTGGTCTCGGTGCCTGAGCCCCACCCGGTACGGTGAGGGTGGCTGGCATCCCTGGCCTCGGGAGTGACGGCCAGGTGGTCTCATCGTCTCCGGGGTGCCTTCGGTATCGACGCCTCGAGGCTCACTGCGGGGCGCTGCAGAAGGGCCCCACCGTGTCGGTCTCCGGCTGGGGGAGTGGACCGCCTGTACCCGGTCGGGAATACCGAGGTGCTGGAGGCGGTCATTGCCGCCGGGCGTTGGTGTCGGAGGTTCCGCCCGGCTGTCAGCCCAGCCGTCACCGGTCTCGTCTCGCGCAACCGTGTCATCGCGGCGATCTCCGGGGCGACGATCGTGGTGGAGGCGGCCTGGCGCTCGGGAGCCCTGTCCCACCGCGCATCGCGCTCGAGCTGAGCAGGCAGGTCGGCGCGGTTCCCGGACCGGTGACCTCATGTCCTCGGTCGGTTGCCATCGCCTCCTGCGCAAGGGGGCGGTCTGCGTCACCGATACCGATGACGCCCTCGAGCTCCTGACACCGCGCTTGGCCTGTCGATGCCGAGTGCCGCCGAGGAGCAGGATCCCAGGCTGGCGGGAGATGGGCTGCTGGACGGACTGGACCCGGCCGCCTCGTTGTCCTGGGACGCCATGCCGGCCTGAGCCTCGGCGACCACTCGAGGCCATCACCCGCCCTCGGGCCTGTCTTCGAAGGAGACCACTGCGGCCCTGGGGTCCTGGAGCCCTCATGGGGAAGGCAGAACGCACTTCCACTGGCTGGCGGCGACGTCGTTAGCCTTTGAAACCGGTGCCGGCCTGGTACTACCGTTGGTGCCAACCCGGCCCGTGCACGTCATCAGAAGGAGGTGCTGGAGGACGCCAGCCTCCTGACGGGACCGTTGGGCCTCCTGGGTCCAGCAGCGGAAGGTCCTCGATGGTCACGAGCCGGGCCGTCAGCGCGTAGTCGACCAGGGCAGTGCGCCTGTAGGAGGCGTGCAGGCGTGGACCGCCCCGCACTGCCCTTGACTCGATGCGGTCGAGTCTTTGTCACAGACGTTGTCCAGCGCCCGGTTGAAACGGGTGATCTTCCAGCCCAGGCGGGCAGCCTGCGTCGGCGTTGCGAGGTAGGGTCGACGGCCGGTGCCGGTGCGTCGCAGCCAGTGGCTCGGCCAGGGCCAGCGTCACCAGATGCTGGTTTCGGGTCAGATTCACCATGCCCACGGTGGTCTGGCTGTCGCCGAGCGGGTACATCTCTGCTCTGGGAGAGCTCGTAGCCGTGGGGAAGGGTACCTGCAGGAGGATCTCGTAGGTCGTGGAACCTGGCAGTGAAGACGATTGCCATGTCCCGGAAAGACCAGGGGACCCTGGAACCGGGAGCCACCCACGAGCGGGAGGTACCGGAGCGTTCGGTGATCGTGGCGCCGATCCGGGAGCCGATGTTAGCCACCCACACAGACCGGCGTCGTGCTCGATGATGAGGGAAGCGCCGATGGAGGAAGAGGTTGTCCTCATCAGCACGAGATCGCCCTCTCGGCCGATCTGGAAGGGACTTCAGGCGTGATCCGAAACAGCTCGCCAACGAAGTCGAGGAGCAGAGGCTCTCCACTCATCGTCGTTACTCCTTCCGATGTCACTGCCAGACGGTCCTGATGCCTGGGAACGGTCGCGCGGCGGCGACATCCTCACAGCCAGAATGCGCCTGACCGTCCGAACGGTGAAAAGGCTGCTACCCATTGACGGCTGGCGTTTCACTCTGTTATCGATCCTGACGGATCGATTTGATCCGCGCATTGTCGATGCGTGGGGTTAAGATGCTGGTGCGAGATGCATCGCCGCTGATGCGGGCACCGGCCTCCTGAGGCCGGGGTGGTCGGTGTCAGGAGCAAATGAGAGGCAGGAGGGAGGACGGATGGTGCAGCATCTGAGCCGTGCCGCCGGTGGTCGGGCGACAGGAGGAGCGATCCGCGTGCGGTGCTCGCGGTGGATGCTTGGCGCTCGGGGAGCGTTCTGTCTCGGCTCCAGTGGAGGCGGGGCCGATTGCAACCGGCGGCTTCCGGTCCCTGATCTCCGCCCCCATGCTGTTCCTGCTCGACATCGGTGCCGGTCTGCGGCGCGGCACCCAACAGCAGGAACGCATGCCTTTTCGTGACCATATCACCATTGCTCTGGGTGACTTCTCCTGGTGATCGACTCTGTGCCCGTGGAACGTGTCGTTCTCACACCACGCTGGCGGAGTCCAATCTCCTGGCGAATCTTGTCTCTCTCGCCGCGGCGATCTACGGGTGGGTGCTCTTCAGATGTTCCCTGACGTCAGGCTCGTCTCTTCCGGCGATCCGGTGATTGGAGTGACCACTGCCCTGACTCCGGTCGGTTCATACGGACCCGCGCCACCTGCTCGGAAATGTGATGGCCTTGACCACGGCATTCTTCTACACGGGATTTCTGGTTGTCGTCCAGGGACTGCGAAGGCGGTACCCCGCGCTGCGCATCATGGCGGTACTCAGTCTCTGGTGCGCTGCGGGTGTCTCGTGGTGGCGATACTCGCGTGGAGAGTCTGCTTCCGCGTTCCGTGACCGGCTGGCTGCTGCTCATTGCCTGGCTCTTACATCTCGATACTCAGCAGACCCTCATGGCGCACGCCATGCACTTCATCGTCACTGCGCACTCGTCGCTGTTCGCCCTGCTCCAGCCCAGTGCCGCAGCCGTCTATGCTCACTTCCCTCTCAGAGGCCCTGACACCTCTCAGCCCTCGGCGTGGTGATCCTCATCGTCAGCATCTACTGGGCCAGGATCGTCCTCGGTTCGTGATGTATCTCGGCGTCAGAACGTCCGATTCCGAGCGAGGTGATATGCTCGCCGGAGCCTCGAGCGGCGGCGGAAGGAGGAGATGCCGGAGAACGCACTAAAGTCATTTGGAAGGTCGTTCGGAACGTGTTGACCCTGGCGGGATGGCTGACGCTCTCAAGGTTCTCGCTCACCCGGTGCGCCTTCAGATCCTTCAGTGGCTCCGCGACCCCAGGGCGGAGTTCCCCATTGAGCAGGGGATCGCGGACCCTGATGAGTACGGGTGTCTGCATCAAGCAGATCACTCGACAAGGTTGGGCTGGCCCAGTCGACTGTATCGGCCTTTATGCGCGCCTTGGAGCGTGAGGGGTGCTGACCTCTACGCGTATTGGGAAATGGACCCATTACAAACGCAATGAGACGCGTATTGCCGAGGTCCGCTCACAGGTCGCCACGCTGATATAACTCATCTCCCCATTTCATCTGCTTGCGACAACCGCCATGCAAAGGAGTCTTCCATGCCGAGGACAGCGCGCGATCTCCTCGCCCTCCTAGCGGCAGGTACCTGGCCCTGCAGCGGGACCTGTCTGAGCAGCACCGTGCGGGCCTATCTCGTCGACATCGGTGACCTCCTGAGCTTCTTGGCGTCGGTGGTGGGCGATGCCGAGCCCGTCGAGGCTGCCCTGGCCACCCTCGATCTGGCGGACCTGCAGGGACTGGCTCTGCCGCGCAGGCCGCGAGCGGCACTCGCGCGCGCACCCTGGCTCGTCGCTCGGCCTCGGTGAGGACCTTCTCCACCTGGGCCTTCGAGGAGGGCGTGCTCACCTCCGACGTCGCCGCGCGCCTGCGTGCGCCTCTGCGTCGACAACCGCCTGCCGGGAGTCCTGACGGCCCAGCAGGCCGCCAGGCTCCTCAAGGTTGCTGGGAAGAACTCGCCGCGGACGGAACGCCCTGGCCGTCGCGACCTGGCCATCATCGAGACGCTCTACGCAACCGGCGGCGCGTCTCCGGACTTTGTCGGCTCGATGTCACCGACCTCGACCACTCTCAGCGAAGCGCTGCGCGTCCAGGCGGGGCGTAAGTGAACGAACCGTCCCCACGGGCTGCCCGCCGCCAGGGCCCTGGAGGGCTGGCTGAGCCGGCGCGCAGAGATCTGCGCCTGACGCCGCAGCGGCGCTCTTCCTGGGATGCGAGGACGACGTATCGATCCCGCGCGGTGCGCGACGTCGTCCACCGCCTGTGCGCCGCCGCCCAGGTCTCCCGATCCGGCCCGCACGGACTGCGCGCACAGCGCAGCCACCCACGTGCTGAGCGGGGAGCGGACCTGCGCAGCGTCCAGGAGCCTGCTCGGCCACTCCTCTCTGGCTACCACCCAGCGCTACACCCATGTCTCGCCTTGAGCGGTTGCGCGCAGTCTGCAGAGCAGGCCTCCCGTGCCTGAGACGGCGAGCACGTCATCCGACGGCACCGGTGGTGGGCTGGCGCCGTGTGGTCTGCCTCCGGACTCCTAACGCGCGCCCGATCCGAGGGTCCGCCAGTGGGAGGCGGCTCAGGACAAGCGGGCCAGGCGACGGGCGATCGCGATGTGCAGCGCGAGTTTGCGTGCATCCCGCAGTGCTGTGGAGGTTCATGACGACGTGGACGCGCTGGCGCGGGTGAAGAGCGTGCTACCGCCCACAGGCCCACGCCTCCCACCGGCTCGGAAGGCCCCTGCAGGACCAAGGGTATGAACTCACCGAAGCGGATCGTGGCCAGGCCCATCCCGTAGTGGAGGCCCGCGCGCAGGCGGGAGCGGGGCCGGGCCAGGCGCGCCAGCAGATCCGGTCGAGCAGGTCTCCTCATGCAGGGCCTCCTGGAACCGCACCCATGTCCTCCAGGGTTGCTCACCGCGCCGCCGTCAGCGGACCCGACGGACAGCGCCCTGGCATGGCTGATCTCCGCACCCTTGACCCAGACCGGGCGATCTTCAGACCTGCCGCCTCTCATCGGTGTACTGTGGAGCGGCTGACCCTGTGCGCGTCATCCCCTGCGGGTTGGAACACCTGTGCGCAGCACCCGTGGCGGACAGGCCGGTGACCGCCTGAGCACGCACTGAGCCAGGGCGTAGTTGGTGTCCCCGTAGGCGAAGCTCTCACCAGGACGGCCCAGGGACGGCAGCCCCGCGCACCGCGCTACCACCCGGCCAGGTCCCACCGGCGGTCGGGGGTGGCGCATGAGGCGGTCCAGTGAGCACTCGGTGGACCGTCCTCGAGGTGGCTGCACCGGGTCGGGCAGTCCTGAGCGGTGGCTGAGCAGACGGCCCAGGGTCACTCCCGGGACAGAATGACGCCGAGCGGCGGGTAGCGCGGACAGACTCGATGCCCGGGCGAGCTCGCCGATCGGCGCATCCAGGGACAGCGAGTCATAGCTGGGCAGGCGTGCCGCCACGACCGCCACGAAGGGTTTCGCACTCGCGCGCGCGTGAAAAGGCCGGTCGACTCACGAAGAAGAGCCTCACTCCCGGGGCGATGATGCAGGCAGTCAGAGGCCGGCAGGTCTGGGCGTCGCTTTGCGGACCAGCCTCTGCAGCCTGGGCTGCAGGGAGGACCCCGAACCAACTGCTGAAGGGACTCGGAGGGCACTCATGTCTCCACCTCTCTCAAACAAGATGT
>BNJU01001067.1_pt1 | contig 62359 bp, 67 predicted proteins | sample 8539281 | NCBI WGS metagenome assembly BNJU01 (sample SAMD00202456, study PRJDB9452) | human saliva metagenome | isolation source: human saliva | place: Japan
CATGACCATGGCCAGCGACGGCGAGCACCTCTCACAGGCCTGTGGTTCGATGGGTCAGTACGACCGCTCGACGATCGGCAACAACGCAGAGCTCAAGCCACATCTGCCGTCTTCACGCAGACCGCCCAGTGGCTCGACGCGCCTACTTCGAGGGCACCGACCGTTTCACCCGCCGATCAGCGTTAAGGCTCCGACTTCAAGAAGATGGTCCTCCAATCATGCTCTCCATCGCCAGCGCCACCAGCACCTATGCCGCATCGCCGCCGGGGTTGCGCGTCGCGCACCGGCCTGGATGTCCGCACAGGCCGTGGGTGGCGCGGTCGGCACAATCCAGTCGTTCTCGTTGTGCCTTGCATCGCGTACTCGCTCGACGGGGAGCCTGCGAGGTTACGCGGGTGGGGTTGACCGCAAGGAATGGCTCCTGGAGGAAGGCGTCAGCATGCCCGGTCTGTCGCGCCGCCAACCGCTGATGACGGCGGTGAAGGCGAGGCGAAGGTGACCGGCCCAGATCAAACCTTGGAGAATCGGGTGATCAGGCCGACAGGGAGGATACAACCGATCCGACAACAGTCGTTCTACAGAAATCCTCCAGTGCACCGATGGCCGCCCAGGTCGACGGGGAATCATCCAGGCGTCAATGCCGTCACCGCGGTCCGGCCCAACGAGATGCGTGAGGTTAACAAAGAAAGGGTGTGCTGACCTCCTTGGGAGAAGAGATGGCAACCCGGTGAATCCGAGGACATGGATACTGCTGCACAACGTCGCCCAGCAGGAAGAAAACCGGCCTCTTCACACCATCTCCTCAGGATGGCCTGGTAGAAAACGAGAGAGACAATCGCTACAACCATGGCCCGCAAAGGTAAATCCGGCGCCGCCCCACCCTCACTACTTGAGACCAAGAGCATGGATGAGGCCGGCAACCGTAAGTTCACAGCAACGGCAATGAGATCATCCCGTCATCCAGCGCATGGATCGACAATTGACGCCTTGTCTGAGCGCAGGCTGACGCTCCGGCGCGAGGTCAAGACTACGACGCAGCATAGCACAGTATGAGCGCTGAGTCGTTGCCGCCGCAAGACCAACACAATGAAGGCGCCTATGGCGGATCACCGGTATTGGGGTGCGGGTGCTGGCAACAAGGAGCGAAGTGGCGGGATGAGTGCCGACGCCCGGCGTGAGCGCGCAGGCGAAGGTCATCGCAAACGCAATCACGATGCTAACTTGCCGCCCGGTGAGGTGATGATCTTGATCCGATCGATCCTCGCTGAGATCTGAGGACTCGAGAGACGAGTGTGATGGGAGCACCACTGACCGAGGTTTTTCCATGTGGTACCTCGCCAGAATTCACGAGTACGCGCATTTTGCGGCCTCAACCGTCGCACCCGGAGGAATCAGGGGCAGGTGGAAAAGAAATCAGGGACCCCTCCGAGATCACAACTCAGTAAAACTTCTGATGAAGCAGGCCGATCAGTCCTCGGCCGTCTCTCCTGCTGCTTTGCGCCAGCGGTGCCGGCGGCGTCGATGAAACCGTCGATGTCGCCGTCGAACACCGAGTCAGGGTTGCCGACCTCGAGATTGATCCTGGGTCATGAACATCTGGGGTTGAGAACGTGGGCGCATCTGGTCTGGGATGCCGACGTCCCCGGCGAGCTCCTTCTTCTTGGCGTCCTCCTCCTGCTGTGAGCTGGAGCAGGCGCATTGGAGGACGCGCATGGCGGCGGCACGGTTCTGGATCTGGGACTTCTCGTCACCATGGAACCACCAGGCCCGTGGGCGGGGTACGCAGGTGATGCGCACGGCGGAGTCGGTGGTGGTGACGCTCTGCCCGCCGGGGCCGAGCGAAGACGTCCGATGCGGATGTCGGTCTCGGGATGTCGATGTGGTCGGTGGACTCGATGAGCAGGATGACCTCGACGGCGGCGAAGAGGTCTGGCGGCGACCCTGGTTGTCGAAGGACTGATGCGCACCAGGCGGTGCGTACGCCTCGACGCTCAGAGTCCCGTAGGCGTGGGGCGGCGTGGACCTCGAAGGTGACCGACTTCAGGCCCGCCTCGGCGTAGGAGGTGTTGAGGACCTTGACGGGATAGTCGACCGCTCGGCCCAGCGGGTGGCCATGCGCGGAGCATCTCGGCGAAGTCGGCATCACGCCGCCGCGCCAGCGGATGGTGATGACGGCGTCCGGGGTCGTACTCACCCGCTGGGCAGCGTGCGGATCTCGGTCGGAAGGTCCTTGCTGATGGTCCGTCTCGGCCACCTCGCGGATCAGCAGCATCTCACCCTCCTCCTCGCCGGTGACCATCGCCTCGGTCCTCCGATGCGCTCCCCAGGCTCTCGACCCGGCGAGGTCGGCCTGGGCGTGGGACCAACGCGGAGGTGACCTGGGCAGGTCCGGGGTCATCCCACAGGTCGGGTGCGGAGGCCTGCTCAGGCTCAGCGTCCGGGCGCGCAGGGCTTCAGGGTCACCCACCGCAGCAATGGGCGTAGGTGTGTCAGTCGTTCGATCTCAGCGATCCAGTGGCGGAGGGAGTCTACGGCAGAACCTGGGGCACCGTCGGGGCGGACTCAGCTCGCTCGACGGCTCGGTCACTCACTGTGGTCCCTCATCTGCCACTCACCCAGCTCAATGCCCTGGGCCTGGAGAGCAGCGCCCTCAGTACCGCGTCGCCAGGCCCAGCTCAGTGCAGGTCGATCAGTGACACCACCAGCTGGCGCACGCCCAGCCGGGCAGACGCACGCGCACTGGGCTCATCGGGGACGGGCCGGGTGACGGCCAGCTCGGGCGGCAGCGCTGGCCAGGCTGACCGCCCAGCCAGCACGACGTGTGGTCGTAGGCGACACCGTGTCGTCAACGGCACCCAGCTGACCAGACGGTCCAGGGCAGGGCGCCCGCGGTCCCCGGGCAGATCGATCAGGTGGCGCGCGCCAGGTCCGCCAGGGTCGAGGGTGCCTGCTCAACCGGCACGACGAGCCAGGACTCGTCCAGCGGCGGGATGTCAGCCATGCGGGGCGCCGCAGGCAGCGATGTGCTCGTGCGCTCCATGAGGACCAGGTCAGGCTCACCGCGACACCAGGCGGGGAACGGCGTTGCGCTCCTCAGCCTCCTCGACGATCACCTCCGGCTGGGGCTGGTGATCGCCAGCGAGCTGGGGAGGGGCCATGGGAGCGCCCGGACGGCGGGCGAAGCTCCCGACACACCACACCGGAGGGATGGAGTCGTCCAGGTCCCGCGGCTCGCGGCGCACGTTGATCAACTCGTCCTCGTGCGCTCGGCCGCGTCGCCAGAACCTTCGACCGCGTGACGCACAGCTCAGTGGGTAAGTCGGACCGGGCACCACTCGCGCTCCGGAGCGAATCTGCTGGGGAACTGACGACGGCGTTATGTGAAATCTGCCGCTGCGACAACTCCTCGGCTCGATGGACGGCCAATGGAACTCGAGAGCCTCTGGGCAGCACCTGCATGATAATTCATCCCTCATGCAGATAGATGGGCCGACCTTCATTCGGGGTGTCTAGAATCATCCCCGTGAACGACGTCTCTCTCCCTCATCTCTATCGGCGGCTGGATCGGTGCTGGGCTCCTCATGGCCCTACTTCCTGATGCCCAAGGGCACGATCGCCGGCGATTCGCTCACCGTCTCAGGCCCTCAACATCACCCGGATCATGCTGCTGACGATCAACTGCACGAGCTCCAGGGCCTGGCCAACGTCATCATAACGCCTTCTACCTGCTGGTGGGCCCTCAACATCCTGTTCACGGTGAAGCGGGCCTGTCGCCCAGCTCTCGCGCCGGCAGACTGAGGGCTGCGGTCCCGGATGCACCTGCGCCGCTTCCCCGTGGTATCAGCGGGCTTCGTCGAGCAGGCCTGAGCAAGCAGGCCGCCTCAACCACACACAACCTTTCAACCATCCGTCTCGACGCGAGTGGGTCGCCAGCTCACTGCGACCGTATCGTCAGGCAGGCCGGTGGCGGTGATGGTGACCCTCTGCCAGGATCCCAAGGGAAGGGCAGGCGGGGCAGGCCTGCAGACGCACCTCGGCGGTGCGTGTCGGCGAGCAGGCGCTTCGACGATCGTGACCTCAGCCTGTCCGCTGCAGGCTGGGCGGACAGGTCCTCGGCCGCCTTGCTCCCGACCCCTGCGTCGGTGAGGGACCAGGTGCGTCATCCGTGGCACCGCCCATGTGGGGGTGCGCCTCCACGCTGTCGGCTCCCGCGGCCGCAGCAAGGTCCGCCAGTGACGGCTGGTGCGGGGTCGAGGTAGACGGCGGTTGCCGAGGCTGCGACGAACAGCACAACACCAAGGACGACGCAGATAAGCCCGACCCCCAGGAGAAAGCGTGCCGTCCTCCTCGTGGTGCAGGCGACACGCAGCGGGGCACGGGCCCGACCTCGGTCAGGCCCGTAGTGATTCAGTTCACTGCTCCTCCTTGCCCGGCAGGGTGATGGAGCGCTCGGTGTCCACCACGACGACGTCTGACCGATTCCCGGCGGGGCGAAGCCCGGCGGATCCACACCGACTGACCGACCATCGCCGCCTGGCTGAGGCACAGCCGTGAGCACAGGTGACTGACGGGGCCGAGGCGGGTCAGCGTCGATGCCTGATCGGACAGGGACAGCTGCGCGGCCAGCTGCGCGTTGGCATCCATCGCTGGGCGGTCGTCGACCTCCAGGACCCGGCGGCGTCACCGCCGAGGCGACAACGAGGCCGTGGCCTGGGCTGAGCGAGCGTGACCACCAGGTAGAGCACAGGCACCACCGGGACGGCGCTCACCGATGAACTCGACGATCGTGCCCTCCTCCTGGCTCGCGGGCCGCCGGACGCTCCGGCGACCTGCCCTGAGTGCCTCTCGGGCCGGCTGGCTGCCCTCCCAGCGATGAGGGCGAGACGACACCGCCCTCGGCGACGCGGCGCGGCACAGCTCCCGCGTCGCCTGGAGCCGACCAGCTATCACCAGCTCACCTCTCCTGGATCAGGAGGACTCGTCGATAGCGTGCCAGGCCTAGTGTCCTCCGGGGCCGGGCGCTGGGACGGGAAGGGCGCTGTCGCGTTTACCTCAACGATCCTCCAGGTCGCCGGAGGCACCGCGAGACGGTGACGGTCACGTAGCCACGCCTGAGGCGGCGTCGGTGAGGACCTGCACCCGCGCCTCGGCCTCCGTGCCCCGACCAGTGCGGCCCGGCGGGCGCATCGCCCGCGGCGTCGACGAGGACGTTGCAGGCGTGAACCCCAGGGCCACCTGGAGGGAGCGCCACAGAACACGACGATGACGGGGGCGCCGACCATAACAGAGTCGACGACGGCTGGGCCCGACTCGTTGTGCTCGCGCGGGCAGGGGTGCCAGCCGGGGCAGGGCGTGACCAGCCCGTTGGGGCACCCCGAACAGGAACTCGTTCAGGGTCACTGGTCACCTTCGCGATGGCGATTGAGGAAGACCTCGGTCAGCGTGCTGCCAGCCCACCGTCCACAGGGCCACGGCGAGCCCCGCGGTCATATGAGGGTCACCAGGACAGCCGGGGACGTCCGCCGCTCATCGCGCAGATCGATCCGGGGCGCACCGCTGGCGCCACAACCGGGAACAGGGTGAGGGCGGTGAACCTGGGAGGGATGAGGCGCTTCATGACTGCTCCTTGTGTCGGTCAGGATTCTGAGCAGAGGACGAAGGCTGATTGAGCTCGCTTGGGTGCCGGAGAGAGTGAGGGGCGCTTCACACCCCCAGCCTGAGAACGAAACGGTCAGGAAGAGGGCAAAGACGACGGTGATGGGCAGGACGAGAAAGACCACGGGACCATCTGGGCGATCTCTCGTCTTCCGCCCTCCTCCATGAGGTCCTGGCGCGCCGCCTCACGCACGTCGGCGGCGGCCTGGGAGCTGTGGGACCTCGGCCGGTACCCGCTCGAGGGCCACGATGATCGCCTCGCACAAGCGGGTGACGTGGACAGGCCGACTCGCCGCTCCATACGGTCAGGGCGGTGGACGGCACCGTGCCGGGCGGATGTTCCAGAGTGCTGCCAGCTCGTCGACAGATCGCCCGGCCCAGCGCGACGATGCGCTCAATGGCGGGCACCGGGCTGTTGACCCCCACCGCCGGGGCCAGCGGCGACGACGTGGGCGGCGCTGCGCCTCGATCCGCGACAGCCATTTCGCCACGGCCCGGCTGAGCCACCAGTCGCAGACGGCGGCCCCGGCAGCTGTTGCCCATGAGGCACAGGACGATGAGCGCGGGCACGTTGACGGGCCGGGGCCGCCAGGCCGCCTGCAGTCAGGACGAGCAGGGCGCCATTGTCGACCTGGGACCTGCTGGAGGCGGAACTGGTCGACCCCAGTGACGACCCTGATCGCGTCAAGCGCTCGCCGGACCGAGGTCGGCCGACGACCCCAGGGTGTCCATCCAGCCTGCCGGACTGAGGCACGTGCGGTGGAGGCCGCGGGCGGGCCGACGGTGCTCCCGTCAGAGAGTCAGCCCTGCCGGAGCAGCCAGCAGGCCGGTCGTGGGCCGGCGGTGGACGTAGGGCTCCAGAGCGGGCCCATGAGCGGTAGGGCAACGTCGGCGGAGGGCCGAGATGACGCTCAGGATGCCCGGCTGGCAGCCAGCGGAGTCCTCCGGTGACATCGCGTTCATGGGGTTCATCGCAGCGTCACCTCTCCTCCTCGAGCAGTCTTGGGCACCAGCATGAGCCAGTGAGCGATGACCGATACAACGGCTCCGATCAGGAGAACGACAGCTCCGGCGGTGGTGGCGTGGGCGCGCTGCTGCCTGAGGCAGGTGGCCAGCAGCGCCAGGACCAGCCACGGGGCGGCGACCGCGACCTTGGCGCCGTTGACGGTCAGGACTGGCGAGCCTCGAGCTCGCCTCAGGTGCGCATGTCCTCACGCAGCATCTGCGACGGGAGCGCAGCAGCGTCCCCAGGTCAGTGCCGCCGACCTCGTGGGCAGGCGCGGGCCTCCAACGGTGATCGCGGCGACCGGGTCAGCCAAGCAGGCCTTGAACGGTCAGGGAGCTGTCGAAGCGGGCCGGGCAGCGTAGTCAGTGAGCCCAGGACTGAGACGGACTGCCTCGGGCCACTCACCGGGTTGGTCCGGCGCCTCCGGCGAGCTCAGCGCACGAACGCGCCGGAGACGGTGTCGACATCGGGCCCCACCTCGCGCAGCCGGGTGCAGCGGTTACGCGCTCGCGAGGATGACAAGGAATCGCGGCGAAGATGGCGGTGAAGGCCTGACCACCGGCCGAGCTCGGGACATTCCCAGGAAGCCAGACCGATCCTTGGCTGGCCGATCGACTGGGACCGAACATCGCGAAACTGGTGCAGCCAACCGGCCTGGACCAGGATATCGGCCAGGAGACGGGGAGCGCCTCGAGCGCCACTGGGGCGGGTCGAGTGCAGGCCATCCAGATCAGAACAGCCCACCCGCCAGGGCCAGCGGCAACGCCATCAATGGAAGCCTCACCAGGGGCCTACCCGGGGCGAGGAGCTGAGCAGGGGCGGTGGCGAGGTCATAACCGGCCCGGTGGAAGCGCTCGGCGGCGTCAGGCGCTCCGGCGCCCAGGCGGGTTGCCGGTGGGTCGCGGTGGAAGACGTCAGAGCTCGATGATGCCGTTCTCCACCCCGGCGGACAGGCCTGACCTCGCACGGTTTGCGGCGCCCGCTGCGGTCAGGTCGAGGTGGACGACCAGGTCGATGGCGCTGGCGACGGTGGGACCACGAAGTCGCTGGAGACGTTCTCCTGCCAGCAGCGGGAGCGTACAGATCTTGATGATGGCCTCCCTGGCGGAGTTAGCGTGGATGGGTGCACATGGACGGCAGGCCGAGTTCATGACGTGTAGGAGGGTCAGACCTCAACCTCGCGGACCTCTCCGATGAGGAGGCGGTCAGGGCGCATGCGCAGGGGCCTCCTTGACCAGGCGCCGCAGGCTGGTCTCTCCGACTCCTCAGGTTGGGCGGCCGGGTCTGCATGGCCGCAGTCCCGGTTGCGCAGGGCAACTCGAGACCTCCTCGCGGAGATGACCCATGCGCGCGGGGATCGCTCCGGCCAGCGCCTGACCATGGTGGTCTTGCCGGCCCCTGGGTGGCACTCGAGACCAGGATGTTGAAACCGGCCTGCGGAGGCATCAGAAAGGCGGCGACCTGGCTGATCCCAGCGAGCCCATGCGCACCAGATGGCGGTGCCGGGAGGCTGGGAGGTGTGCTTGCGGATGTTGATAGCAGTGCTGGGAGGTAATGGGTGGGATGACGACGTGTGACGCTGTCCCCGGCGAGCTGGGCGTCGACGAAAGGGGCTGGACAGGTCAGGCGGCGCCCGGAGACCCGCAGCATCCATCGACCAAGAACCGTGAGTCCCTCACTCTCAGGATCGTGGTGGTCAGCTCAGGGCGTCCGGGCAGGCGACGAAGACTCGGCCGGGGGCGTTGTTGAATCCTCCAATGGACTCGTCGTCGAGAGTAGCCCTGGAGCGGCCCAGTCCCGCCATGGAGTCGAGCGCGTGGTGCGTGCCCCCTTGGGGTCGATGAGCGGCGGGACGGAGGTCCGGCGTCGGGCGAGCGCAGATAGTCCTCCTCGGCCTGGGTGACGAGCTGGTCGAGGTCAGGCGTCCTTGGAGGGTCGATGCCGCGAGCGCGCAGTTCGCGAACCTCGGTCCGGGAGAAGATCAGCGGCGGTCCATGATGCCTCTCAGCGTGGGAGTCGTGAGAGGTGAGGAGGATGTGAGGACCGGCGCTCTGCACTGAGCCGTGACACACCAGCCGGTCGGTGACCGTGTCACGGGATAAACTCTAGGGCACCCTGGGTCACGAGCGTAGCCACCCTCGACATAACCTGTGGATAACATCGGTCTTCTGGCACATTCCTCAAGCCGTTGCCCACGTCCTGGACGTTGCCGCCAACGTTCGGGCGCGGCTGTCCTACGGATGTAGGACCTGTCGCTCACAGGTTGGACCATGTACTCACAGCCTCCGCAGTCCCGGACGCCGCGGCACTGATGTCGACGGCGGTGTCGACTGGCCTCGCCGATGAGGTGCCTCCGACGTCGAGGCGCGCTGAGGCTCAAGCCGGCGATGAGGACAACCACCAGCGACGGTGGCCCGCCTCGATCAGCGATCCGGCAGGACGTGAGGACTATCGATGCGCCCGTGGTCGTGCCCCCGCTGCCGGGTGCCTCGGCCGGAAAGCCGCCCCGCAGCAGCGCGCCGGCTCCACTGGGCTCAGCCCGCCGAGACTCCCTCGCGCCAGCCGCGCTCTCCCTGGCGGCGATGGCGAGCGTCGCCGTCGCCGGCCTCAGCCCGGCTCAGGCTGGCTGCCGCAGTCACGAGACGGGCAGCACGTCATCAGCGTCGTCGACACCCAGGGCCCGCCACTGGAGGGTCCATGAGGCCGCACCGATGCCGTGGGCGGCGCCTCCGCTTGGAGGCCGAGGCCGAGGTGCTGCGCCGCATCAGGACAGGTCGTCGACGACGGACGGCTCTCCTTCGATGTTCCTCGTGTCGCCGGGTCTCTGCGACCAGAAGGACGCGCACATCAGGTCCGCTCTCCATGTGGAGGGCAAGGCGATCCCGGTGGAGACTGCTCCGGCCGGTTCCCGGATGTCGGCGGGCCTGGGCAAGGCGCTCGGTGGGGATCCACGAGCTGTCGCATGACGGTGATCTCGAGGCCGGTATGCCCGGTCTACGACGCCGAGGAGTGCGTCGGCGCTGGCTGAGCCTGCTGGACGACACCGCCGCGACGAGCAGGACCCCACCGGCGCTGCTGGGGCTTTGCTGAGAGCGATGCCCTGGAGGACGCCACGCCCTGTGGCTTCCGCCCACCGTGGTCCACGGGACCTCGCTGGGGAGGAACGTCCTGGTGGCCGGTGGCACGGTGGTGGCCGATGCGCTGGTCCCAGGCGCATGTCGTGACGGCCGAGGACCCTGTGGCTGGGTGTACTCCTCGGCGCCAGTGGACTGCTTCTGGACTCCGTGGGGACGCCTACGTGCCCGCTCCGGGGCGTTGGCCGCCTGCGTGGGCGCGCCGAGGCTGGTCAGTGAGCTGAGCCTGGCGCGCTGGCTGCTGCACGTCAGGACCGGGGGACAAGCCGGTCATCAACATTGACCCGCAGTGGCGATGCTGGAGGACCTGGCCGCGGTGGGTGACGCCCCCTGGTGGAGCCGAGCGCCCAGCTTCTTTCAGTTCCCGGGGTTCGCTTAGTCGCTGGGCCTGACGCCATCACCAGCAGTGGCCATGGTGCGCGCGTCGACGACGAAGGAGGGGCTGACATGCGCGCCGCTCTGCGGCCCCTGACCCGCCGACTGCCCACTGCTCAGGGCCGCCTGGATCTGCTCGATGCTGAGGCGGAGAAGCCCTCGGCGGTGAGCTCATCGACGCGTCCTCCGGGGTAGTCACGACGTAGACGTGGGCGGCCCAGCACTGGGGCGGTAGGCGCGCTGAGGCGCCATGAGCGTGGACGTGAACGCTGTGAGCTGGTCCACGGGCACCTGTCGTCGCGGTCTTCGGTCGACGATGAGCCACCCGGAACCGTCCAAGCGGTGGAGGCGGCGTCCATGCGACAGCGCAGGTGTAGTGGCGCCGATAGTTGATCTCGGTCCGTCTCCGGTCTCGGCCAGGACGGTAGTCACTCCAGGAGCAGCGGGTTCTCGGCGGTCTCCAGCCAGCGCTCGATGCGGTCGGTCCTGGGGTCGGGCTGTCAGGCACGCCCGCCTGCCCAGGCCGAGACAGGGTGCCACCGCGTGCGCTCAGGCGCTGGGCGACGGCGTCGTGGAAGACAGTTCCGAGCCGGCCGGCGGCGCGTGGCTCAGGTGGCAGCGGGCGACGGAGGTCGAGTGCGAACTGGTGGCGGTCGGCGCGCAGGTCGTCAGGCGGGTGGCGGCCGTGTGCTCGGGCGCGGAGCGGACAGCAGGCCCCGCCGGCCAGGGCCAGGAGCGCTCGGCCGGGAGGTCGCCTCGAGTCTCCACCGCTGCACCGTCTCGTCGTCGGGCTGGGCCTGGGCAGGCGTGCCGTCCTGGGCGCCTCAGGCTCCAGCGCGCGCCCGGCTGACGTGACCTGGGCGGCGGCCAGCGACCTGCCCGGGCCCGGCGCACAGCAGCGATGCGGTCGGTGACCGCTGCCTCGGCCTCCGGGGACTGCCTCAACGTCTCCGCTGCGTCGGCGTCGAGGGCCAGAGTGCCCACCTGGTCAGGGAGGTCCAGTGGAGTAGGGCGGGAACTCATCGAAGTCGACAGCCCTCCCGCGTAGGGGCGGAGGAGGAGGTCGCGCCGCTGGGGCTCGGTGAGGAAGCGTGAGGGCCAGCGCTTGCGAAGCGGTCTTGGACAGGTGGGAGCCGGTCAGGAGGGCTCGTGCAGCGGGCCCAGGCAGAAGGCCACGTAGGCCAGGCGCCGCTCCTCCTTGCATGAGCTCTGGCGCCCGAGAGCCTCCTTGTGACGCTCATCGTCTCAGTCAGGAGGGCTTGTCGGTGACAGCCGGGTCGAGGGAATCCCCACGGTGTGAGAGGCAGGTCGCGAGCGGCTGCAGCAGGAAGGGAAGGTGGAGGTGGAGCCACATCCAGCCGAGTCTCCGCGACGATAGATCGTCCTTGACGGCACTGGTGTAGGAGGGAGACCTGCTCGTCCATGCCGGGGACGGCGGCGACGTCCCACTCCAGGCCCCTTGGCGGCGTGGACGGTGAGGAGCTGGACCGCCCCGGGCGCTCGACCTCTGCGCCTCATGGCGTCCTCGTGCTCCTCCGGCGGCGTCAGGCCATTCCAGGGAAGCCAGCGAGTGAGGGTGGGGGCGTCGGTGTCGGCGGCGAGGCGGGCGGTCTCGTGGAAGGAGTCGAGCACGGTGCCCCATGGGGTGACCGACCCGGGCGGCGATCTCGATGTCAGGTCGAGCCTGCTCGGCCAGGGCCCTGCGGGTCGGGCGAGGGAGCGGGCAGACGCCTCCCGGACTGCGCCGGATCGCCGGGCGGTGCGCAGCGCGACGTACCCGCCAGCCTGCAGGTCAGATCCCGGGCCGCGGCGGACTCCTCCCTGCTCTTCCTGCGCCGTCCTCATGCCATCGCAGCAGGGTGTCAGGGCCTCGCTGAGCGGCAGGGAGTCGGCGCTCGGCACGTGCCAGCGTGGTCCTGGTGCCTCCTTGCCGCTTTCGGTCGAGCAGGGCGAGAGTGAGCTCGCAGGCCAGCGAGCCAGGGCCCGCAAGTCGCGGGCACCGATGCAGAAACAGGGTCAGGAGCCTGACCACCCGGTCGCGCTCCGGGTCGAGGCCGCGGTCGGCAGGGCACGGACGTCGGCGACCTCGGGGACAGCAGGCATCGCCCAGGCCGATGATCGTGTGGGGCAGGCCGGCCTCCTCCAGCTCGGCGGCGATGGGCTCCATCTGTGCCCGGGTGCGGCACAGGACGGCCATCTCGGCACTGGGAGACCAGCGCTCGGCGAAGGCGACCACCGTGCGGGCCTCCTCGGCGGGGTCCTGGAGGCCCGTGCACACCGCGCCGGGCTCCAGGCCGAAGGGCAGGACGGAGCCCGCAGGGGCGACGGTGGTGCTCGCCGACCGGGTCCCGTCCTCGACGACGCCGGAGCGCAGGGTGCGGAGACGACGTTGGCGACCTCAGGATGGTGGGTCGTTTGCGCCAGGAGGTCGACAGCTCCAGGACGGGGTGGCCTCAGCCGGTGGGGTCCCGGACTCCAGGAGGGCGGTGCCGGTGGGGTTGAAGCGCTGATGGAAGGTGTCCAGGGCTGCGGCACTGGCTCCCTCGCCACCCATAGATGGCCTGATGGGGGTCACCGACGCAGTCACCCAGGTCGGCGAAGAGGGCCGACAGGGCGGACCTGGGCCGCGGTGTCCTGGAACTCGTCGAGCAGGACCGCGGGGTGCTGGGCCCGCACCTGGGCGAGCGGCTCGGGAACGGACTCGGCGATGGCGCAGGCCAGGGCGATCTGGTCACCGAAGTCAGGCAGGCCGTGGTGACGTTTGTGCGCATGCAGCTCGGCGACGACGTCGAGCAGGGCCTCACTCCGGCCGCTGACGGCGGGCGCCTTGCCGACAGGGTCTTGCAGCCCTTGATGGCGGCCAGGGCGGTGAACTGCTCGCGGACAGGTCGGCCAGGGTTGTGGCGGCCTCCTCGATGGTCAGCAGGTTCTGGCTCAGAGAGTCAGCCAGGACCAGGGCGGCGCTCGCGTTGTGGCTGGGGGCTCTCGTTGGGCAGCAGGAGCGTGCGCGCCTCGAGCAGGGAGGTGACGATCTGCCACGAGCGGGCCTGGGTGATGAGGGTGGAGTCAGGGGTTCACACCGATGCGCAGTCCGTGGTCTCGCACCAGGGCTCCAGCGAAGGAGTTGTGAGGTGGCGATCATCGGCTCGCCAAAAGTCGGTCGCGGCAGTGCCCCTCCACTCCCTGTCGTGCTCCGACCCGGTGGCCGGGAGCAGGCCGGCCGCACTGAGCCAGCCAGGCGGGAGGCGACGCGCTGGTCGAGCTCGGCGGTGGCCTGCGGGTGAAGGTCAGTCCGAGGATCTGGTCGGGGCGGACCTGCCCGGTGGCGACCAGATAGACGACTCGCTGGGCCATGGTGGCGGTCTTGCCTGAGCCGGCTCCGGCGACCACCAGCAGGGGGCTCAGCCGGTGGGCGATGACGCGCCTGCTCCTGGGTGGGGGTGTGGATGCCGAGCGCCTCCGCCAGGACCTGGGGCGTGAGCCGGTCTGCGGGCGGTGGGGTCAGTGAGACGACTCTCCTTCCCTCGACCTGCACGGGGCAGGAGTCCTGACCCGGCAGGTACGGCAGTGCTCGCCGGTACGGGCCTCGATCTGCGGCCTCACTCCGGCCACGGCCGCGGCGACAGAGTCCTCGGCCCAGTACTCATCGCCGCTGTCGAGCACCGTTCGTCTCCCTCACCGCCCGGATCCTCCGCGGGTTCCGGGCAGCGGGGCTGGGGTCGAGGCGGCGCCCGGCGGACCAGGACATGCCGTCCCCGGAGCGTTTGGAGGGCTCCTTGCCCAGGGCACTGAGGCTCCGCCGACGACGTCGAGAGCCTTGCGAGCTCAGGGCCAGCCGGTAGGTGGCCAGCTGGGGTGACGCTGGACGTCGCCCTAGGGACCCGCTGCCCGGTCTTGAGGTCGATGACGCGCACGGTGCCGTTCCGGTCGGCCGGCGAGTCCTCCAGGTCATCTCCCGACAGGCCGCCGAGGTGCTCGAGGCGGTCGATGCGCCCGGAGATCGTGACCGGGACGGCGTTGCCGCCTTCGCCGGTATCCGCATGCCGGCCCGCTGGCGGACCGCGGGGCTCAGGACACTCAGGGGATGTCGACGTCAGCGCGCACCGGCTGCTCGACGTCAGCGCGAGGCGCCCAGGGCGTCGCAGTCAGCCAGGTAGGCGTCGAGACGCTCGATCATGGCGCGGGCGCGGTCTGCGGCCGGGCCTCCCTGCCAGGTGGCGGGGTAGCCGAGGTCGGTCAATCGCTCCTCGAAGGCCTCGCGCAGCCGGACCGCGCAGGTGCTCCTTCTCCGCCCGTTCGGCGACGGCGTGGACAAGGCTGCCCAGGGCCTGGGCGTCGCTGGCGGGGGCCGATCCGCCACTGCGGGTCAGGAACCGCGAGGGCGGGCGGGCCAGGCCCTCCACGTCGGAGGCTGGCCCGTATCCGCTCGCCGGCGGCGATGAGGGGTGCGGTGGAGGTGGGGCCGGTCGCGCCGATCCAGTGGCGGGGTCGGCGCCGGGTCACGCTGGCCGGCGAGGTCGGCCAACAGGTCGACGGCGGCCCGGCCACGGCGGCGCTCGGCGTCGGTGGCCGTCTCGAGGTTCCCGCAGATGGCGGCGTGGCGCAACTCCCCACCAGGCCGCGCAGGGTGAGGTCGCCGGTGTCGAGTCAGGATCAGGGCGCCGTCGGCGTCGGTGAGGGTGATCCGGCGCTGCGGGCGATCTCCGGTCAAGAAGGGTGAGGCGTGCTCGGTGTCGGCGGTGGCGGTCAGCAGGAGGCGCCTGGTGGCGCGGGACAGGGCCATGATGAGCATGCGGCGCTCGTCGGCGCGCACCTGCGCCCGGGCGGCGGCACGGCGCCGCTGCTCCCCCGATGCAGCGGTGTCTGTGGTCAGGCGGCCGGTGACGGCGTCGACGAGCAGGCCGGTGCAGATCAGGGAGTCCTCAGGCGCAGGTCCGGCCAGCGGTCGCTCTCAGTCCGACGACCCGACGAGCTCCCACTCCTGGCCCGCGCAACCGGCCGGGGTCGCATGACGGCCACACCCTCGGGCGCCGCCCTGGGGCGACAGAGATCGGGGCAGGACCTCGGCAGTCGAGCTCGGCCAGGAAGCTGGAGGCGTCCTGGCCCGGGTGGCGCTCGGCCCAGACCTCGGCGCGTTTGAAGAAGGGTGGTGACGACATCGAGGTCGTGCTCAGCGGCCTCCGGACAGAAGCGTTCGCACCGAGGCTTGCCGAGGGCAGCAGGGCGGTGGCGCGCAGGCCTCGGCCCTGCTCGGAGGCGTTCCAGGCGGCCCGCAGCAGGGCCTCGACATCGCGCGGGGCCTCGTCCGGGGTCTGCCCGAGTGGCGGAGCGCAAGGCCTCGAGGATCCTGGCTGCGGTGAGGAGCCGCTCCGCCTGGGCGCTCAGCGGCTGCCCGTCCAGGGACCGGGCGAAGCCGGAGGCCTGCTCAGGGTCAGCCAGCAGGGCCAGGAGGGCAGTGTCGCCGCCGGTTCGGGCCAGTCCCCAGGGATCAGCAGTGGGATCACGGTGAGTCGGGAGAGGACGGCTGTGGGGCGCAGTGGTCCTGGGCTCACCGGGCTCAGGCACCCGGCGTGCGGGTTGCGGCCGGCGGGTTCTGGCGCAGCCTGCGGCGCAGTCGACGCAGGTCCATGGTGGTCAGCCCCACCAGGGGCTGGTGAGGAGGTTGATGGCGGCGTCGCGCTGGGGCGGTTCACCGTGCCCTCCCCAGCTGGTCGCGGATGGCGGCGCGACGATGTCAGGAGGCGCGGCCGCGGCCGGTTCTGGCGCGCAGGACCGCGGGCGTGCGTGAGCGAGGCACGCCTCGTCTGCGCGGGTCCCTGGCGAGGGTCTCGGCGTCGGCGGCGCTGGCGAACGATGACCGCCATCTGAGACCAGGAGAGTGCCGTGGTGGACGTGCTCGAGCCTGAGAGCCCGGGCGACGTGGGCGTGCTCCTGCCAGGCGGAGAGCCAGGGATCACCTCGACGCCGGCCGCCGCCTGCGGGCGCTCAGCATCACTCGCCCCTGAGGAAGGCCCTGCCGAGGGACCGGGCGCGGGTCGTCTGCCGGTGGGCCGTCGTGCCGGTCACCGGGACGGGCACTCTGGTCGCGGATCACCGCCGCGATGGCCGGATGCCTCGGTAGGTGGTGGTCAGTCGGGCGGGTGGCTGCGAGCCCGAGTGATCCTCAGCGGCGACGAGCAGGCTGGGGTGCCCCACGGAAGGTCTCCACGGCGACGTCAGGATCCCCAGCACCGACCTGCGCCCGGTGCCCGTCGGGGTCCGGGTTGCCAGAGGCCGTCAGGGAGCCTGGCGGTGGCGGCCCGTGCAGTCCTGATGGTCGTCCGACGACGACGGATCCGGGACAGGGCGGCGCACGGTGACGTCGCGTCGGCGCCCAGGAGCTCAGCGCCTCGACCGCTCGATCCTGGAGGCGAGCCGTGTCCATCTTGGGTCTGGGCCCGGCGCTCAGCGCTGGCCCGCCCCTGCGTCCCAGGTGCGCAGGAGCTGGGACGCAGGCCCCAGATGGGGACACTGAGCCGGCGTCCCAGGTCGGCCAGGTCGTCGGCGCTGATGCCGAGCTCTCGGCTCGCGCCAGGAGGTTGCGCAGCTCGGGAGCGGAACGCCCGCGACCCGGTGGCCTCGACGGGGAGCCCCGGCCAGGTGACGGTGCTGACCATGGAGGCCGGACGGAGTCCTCCTCCGCACCGGCCAGAAGCACCGGGGGCGGCAGCAGGGGCAGGGCCGCATGGTCAAGGAGGTGGTCCAGGATCGTCAGGGCGAGGGCTGCGGGGTACGCACTCGAACGACGCCGTCGCCACTGGCCCTCACGCAGCAGGTGGGCGGCCCGGCCGCGCAGCCAGTCAGCCCGCGCCCGGGTGGGGCCAGCAGGACGGCGTCGCGTCCTGGCGACCGCCTCGGCCAGCAGCCTCAGGGCCAGAGACGTCTTACCGGTCCCAGGGGCCCCAGAACGACGACGTTGGAGCCCTCGGCCACGCGATCAGGACCCGCTGCCCATCGGCATCGGCGGCGGGCAGCGTGCCGCCTCGGCGGGCAGGAGGAGACGGACGGGGTCCTGGGGCATGGGACCATCTCACCACGGGCCACCGACAGGATCGTGCACCGTTAACGGATCGTCATCGGTCACGAGCCCTCCACCCGGAAGCGCCGGCGGCGCATGTTCCGCGTGGCGCGAAACGGCGCGGCTCCTGGGGCGCGCCGAAGGGCCGGCGCGGCCAGCAGCCTAGGATCGAGCCGGGTTCACGCCCTCTCCCCGATGGGCGCTGTGCCTCAATACGGCACAGCCAGACGATGCGAAGGAGCCCCATGCGGGTCACGATCGGAATCAAGCACGCCAGCCGCGAGCTCCTGGAGACCTCCGACTCTCAGGAGAAGGTGCTGGCCGCCGTGGCCGACGCCGGACAAAGCCGTCATCCTCAGCGACGACAAGGGCCGCAAGGTCTTCGTGCCGGCCGGCTCCCTGGCGTACATCGAGCTCGGTGAGGCCGAGCCCCGCCGGGTCGGCTTCGGTATCTGAGCCCTGAACCCCCGACGTCGGCGCCGTCTCCCGCACTGAAGGCGGCGCCATTCGATCACACGTCGAGGACCCAGAACCCGATAACCCCTGCCCCCATGCACCCGGCAGGTTCAGCGCCCGGCGTTAGGGTGGAGTGCATGGATCACCAGGACAGCCAGTGGGGCCTGCTCGCTCAGTGGATTGAAGAGTCCAGCGCATCGTCTTCTTCGGCGCCGGGGTCTCGACCGAGTCGAGGATCCCGACTCGGGGCGCCAGCTTCTACCACCAGGACCGGGAGATTCCTGGAGCAGGTGCTGTCCATCGACTTCTTCACCGTGCACCCACAGGCCTACTGGGAGTGGTTCGCCCAGGAAAGAAAACGCCCGCGAGCGTGGCTAACGCAGCGCACCAGTGTTCGTGGCCGGACTCGAGCGGACCGGGAAGCTGTCGGCCGTCGTCACGCAGAACATTGACGGCCTCCACCAGCGGGCCGGCTCCGAGCAGGTCCTCGAGCTGCACGGCGACTGGTCGCGCCTGATCTGCACCGGCTGCGGCGAGCACGTCACCCTGGACGACGTCGACGGCTCCCGCTCGGTGAGGTCCCCCACTGCCCCGCGTGTGCCTCGGTGCTGCGCCCGGACATCGTGTTCTACGGGAGATGCTGGACAGCGACGTCATGGAGGGGCCGTGCGGGCCATCTCGAGGCGGACCTGCTGATCGTGGCCGGCACGAGCCCTGGTCGTCTACCCGGCGGCGGGCCTCATCGACTTACTACGCCGGTGAGCGCCTGGTCCTCATGAACGCGACTCCCACCGTATGACTCCCGCGCCGACCTCATCATCCGTGAGCCGGTCGGGAAGGTCTTCGAGGAACTGGGGCGCTGGAGCCGCCGGCCTAGCCGATCCCTGGTCCTCGAGGTCCACGTAGCGCTCGGTTGCGCTGGACTCACTGAGAGTGGCCGCGTAGTCGGGCACCTCGCTCTGGAGGAGCGGTCCGTGCGGCGGTAGCCCGACGATGGCAACGAGGACTTCTTCGGGAAGGTCATCTCAGGACGCTCCACGTGCTCGTGGGGAATGGACTCCAGCAGGGTGGTGGATCATGTTGAGGCGGGCCTTGCGCTTGTCGGCCGACTCCACGACGTGCCAGCGGGCGGAGTCGATGTCCGTGTGGACGAACATCTCGTCCTTGGCCCGCAGTAGTCCTCCCAGCGGGGCAGGGCCTCCAGGTCGGTGGGTGAGAGCTTCCAGCGCCGCATGGGGTCGGTCATCCGCGACTTGAAGCGCTTGTACTGCTCCTTCTGAGGGAACGGAGAACCAGTACTTTCGCAGCAGGATGCCGTCGTCGACGAGCATCCTCTCGAAGACCGGGCACTGCTGGAGGAAGCGCCGGTGCTCCTCCGGGGTGCAGTAGCCCATGACGTGCTCGACGCCGCCGCGGTTGTACCAGGAGCGGTCGAACAGGCAGATCTCGCCGGCGGCGGGCAGGTGCGCGATGTAGCGCTGGAAGTACCACTGGGTGCGCTCACGCTCAGTGGGGACGGGAAGCGCGACCACGCGCGCAATGCGCGGGTTGAGGTACTCGGTGATGCGTTTGATCGCCCCACCCTTGCCGGCCGCGTCACGGCCCTCGAAGATGACGACGACGCGGGCTCCAGTGGCCCTGACCCACTCCTGCATCTCGACCAGCTCCGCCTGCAGCCTCAGCAGCTCTGCCTCGTACAGGGAACGGTCCATGGTGGGGTGCTTCTTTGCCATACTTGAGTTTCGCACAGATCCCACGCGGGTGCGCAAGCAACCGCGAACGTGTTCATGAGGGAGATACCGGCGCTACCCTAGCCATGCGCCCGCAGTCATGCCAGTCCGGGGAATCACGTCACGCCGAGCCTGCCGGTTGGTACCGTCACTCGTAGTGGGTCCACATTCTCAGGACATGGATGGTCCTCTCGTCGGTGTGCACCTCGTAGACGAGTCGATGCTGGATAGTGATACGCCGCGAGTAGCAGCCCGATAGATCCCCGACCAGCTTTTCGTAACGAGGCGGTTTGACGAAGGGATTCTCCCGCATGAGGTTGAGGAGCTTCTCGGTTTTAGGGCTTGAGTCCCGCCGCGGCGAGTTTCTTCGCGTCCTTCTGTGCCTGACGTGAGAACACGATTCGCCACGAGCTCACCAGTCGAGTTCTTCCGAGCCCGCCTCGATGCCTTCACGTCGGGCGTTCCGGATCGAGTCCATCATGCCCGGGACGGACTCCAGGTAGAAGCGTCTCCTGGATCGCCCTCGAGTCCTCCTCCCCCACCAAGACGGCATTGCCGCGTTGGCCGGTGATGACCAGCGGCTCGGAGTCTTCGTTGACCTGGTCGATGAGCCGATACAACTGAGAACGAGCGGTCGTCACTGGAATCGTAGACACACAGCAAGCGTACGTCATAACGTACGCCCCCTCAAGGCCGCTGCCTCTCTTCAGTCGGACGGCCGAACAGACAGAAACAGAGGCCCGGTCCTGGGAAGGACCGGGCTCCTCTGGAGTAATAACGAGGGACAGAGATTCGAACCTGCGACCTCCGGGTTATGAGCCCGGCGAGCTACCGAACTGCTCCACCCGCGTCGGTGAAAACCAGCCTAGAGGGGCGTCCCACCCTTGAGGGCAAATGACGAGGGCGTGCCCTTGCTCACCGCCCGGTGAGGCGGGTCGCAGGGCACGCCCTCAGTGACAACCGACCGGGCTCAGCCCAGCTCTTCTGGGCCTCAACGGCACGCTTGACGGCTTCGTTGAGGCGCTTCTGCGCATCGCCGTATGCCGACCAGTCGCCCTTGCTCCTGGCTGTGTCCGCGTCAGTCATCGCGGTCTGAGCGTCGGAGCGCCTGATTGAGCTCGGCCTTCGGATCCGAAGTTCCCGATGCCGACAGGGGTGGCGGAGGAACTGGAGGACGCGCTGGCCGAGGCCGAGGGGACGCGCTGGCTGAGGCCGTGGGCGCGGCGCTCAGGGCTCGCCGAGGCCTTGGCCCCGCCATCCGCCGTCGGGTCCTTGCCGTCGGTCGTCTCAGTGGTGTCATTGGCCGCGGCGGCATCGCCGTCGATGGCCTCCTGACCCGTGGTCGCCCCCGAGGTTACCGCCGAGACCTGGTCGAGCGCCCCCGAAAGAGGGTGTCGGCGAATCCGACGTTGTCCCCGAAGAGACCAGCACCTTGCGCAGCAGCGGGTACTGAGTTCCCGACGACGACTGCACGTAGACGGGCTGGACGTAGAGACAGATCCGCCTCCACGGGCAGCGTCAGCAGGTTACCCTTGATGACCTGGGAGCCCTCCTGGGACAGGGAGGTTGAGCTCCTGGAGATCTCCGGGTTGGAGTCGAAGATGTTCTGCACCTGCCCCGGCCCGGCACGTTCGAGGAACGCGGAGCTCCAGGAGTCTCAGCTTGCCGTAGTTCGAGCTACGCTCCCCTTCTTCCCGGTGCCGGGAGAGGTCTCGAGGTCCACGGCGAGGAAGCCGGTGAGCACGTTGCGGTTGGTATTTCCGCCGATGATGTAGGCGCTGGACGGGAGAAGCTCGCCTGGTCCTGCCCGGGCATCTTGAGGGTCAGGTAGTAGGGGCCTGCTGGTCCTGACCGGGCGTGGTCAGGGTCATCCGGAATCTTCAGAAGTCTCCACCGGGTAGAACTCCGCGGCGTCGTTGACGTGATAGGGTCGCCATCATGGTGCGCTGGACGTTGAACAGGTCCTCGGGGTAGCGCATGTGGGCGATGAGGGTCAGCGCTCATCTGGCTCATGGGCGTGACCGTCCCGGGAAGACCTTCTGCCAGGCCTTGAGGATCGGGTCCTTGTCATCCCACTGGTGAAAGCTTGACCGACCCGTCGTAGGCGTCCACGACGGCCTTGACGGAGTTGCGCACGTAGTTGGACTCCTCCGGCGCCCGCAGAAGTCCGCCCTTGTTGTCGGCGGTCGCCGTCGCCTTAGCCAGGGACTCGTGCTGGGCGTAGGGGTAGTTGTTCGTCGTGGTGTAGCCGTCGACGATCCCATCACCGCTTGGGGTGGCCGGGTTGTCATCGTGATCGACAACGGCCGGGTAGGGAGCTGTTATCCAGGGTCAGCCAGGGGCCACCTTGGCGACGCGCTGGCGGGTCCCGGTCGTAAAGGATCTGGGAGCCCTCGCGCACCTCCTGGGAGAAGAGGATGTTGGCCTCCCGGAACTTGGCGGCGTAGAGCAGGCGGTTGAACAGGTTGGACACGCTCGGCCCGCCGTTGCCGGCAAAGGTGGTGTTGACCTGACCGGTCTTGGACTCGTCGTCAGGGGTAGTCCAGCTCGCGCGGCAGAGCCGTTGTCCTGCCGCCCACGATGGAGTAGGACGGCGAGGACTGACCGAAATGAGATCCGGGGCTCGTACTTGCAGGTCGCCCTGGGAGGGATGCCACCCTCCCAGAATGAGGGGTAGCCGCGGGTGGCCACCGTGTTGCCGTAGGCGTTCACGACGCCGTAGCCGTGGGTGTAGACGGTGTGCTCGTTGACCCAGGTCTGCTGCTGCTCGCCCAGGCCGGACAGGTTGAGCTCACGCACCGCGATGACCGTGTCCCGGCTGGTGGAGTCCACCTGTAGCGGTCCACGTTGAGCCGGTTCGCGAAGGGTAGTACTGCTTGTTCTGCTGGACCTGCTGGAAGGTCGGGGAGATGAGCCGGGGTCGAGGAGCCGGATCGAGGTGGTGGACTCGGCATCCTTCTCCAGCTGGCCGGCCGCCGTCTTCGTCGTGGCGTCGTAGTTGGTGGTCTCCACGTTCTGCAGGCCGTAGGCGGCCTTGGTGGCGTTGATGTTGCGCTGGATGTACTCGGCCTCCTGGCGCTGGGCGTTGGGGTCGACGATGAACTTCTGGATGACCAGCGGGTAGGCGGTCCCCACCACCAGGGAGGAGACGATCATGACAACCACGCCGATGATCGGCAGGCGCCAGGAGCTGGAACGCACCGAGGCGACGAAGAGGAAGGCCACGGCCAGTCCGATCGCCGCGAGGATCGCGTTGGCGGGGATGACGGCGTTGACGTCGGTGTAGTTGGCGCCGTCGAACTTGGAGTTGGAGGCGTACAGGGCGCTGTAGCGACCCAGCCAGTAGCCCACGGCGGATGACGGCGTACAGCGCCAGGAAGATCGCCAGGTGCATGCGGGCGGCCTTGGTGAAGTGGGGCTTACGCACCACGGAGATACCGCCGTACAGGTAGTGGACGACGATCGATGCCACCCCGGCGAACAGGACGACGCCGGACAGGAAGGACACGAGCGTCAGCACCGCGGGCAGGATGAAGACGTAGAAGGAGATGTCGATCCCGAACTGGGGGTCCTTGACTCCGAAGGACTGGGAGTTGAAGGCCAGCAGAATCTCCCGCCAGCTGGGGGGCCAGCTCCCAGGCCGAGCCGAACAGGGCCAGCACCGCCGGCACCGCCCAGGTCAGGCGACGTCGCACCGGCTCGATGACGGAACGGTAGGCCTCGAGGTTGCGCGTGGCCTCGTCGTCAGGCATCCCGATCTCCCGGGCCCGGTAGGCCCTGGTCATCGAGACGAAGACGGCCCCGAACATGATGGCGAATCCCGCCAGGAAGAGGACGATGAGGGCGATCCACTGCGTCCACAGCACGCGGGCGTACCCGGTCTGACTGAACCAGAGGACCTCGGTCCACGCTGCGACAGGATGCCGATGGCCACGGCGATGGCCGCGACGATCGAGATGGTCAGGACCAGCGGACCGGGGCGTCCGCCGCCTTTCCCGGTGCGCGGGCGCAGGGAGGACAGGGCCCTCCCCACCCATGCGTCCAAGGCCGAACAGTCCGGCCCCGTTGTCAGGCTTCCCCTGCCGGGACGAGCCGGTGGACTTGCTCGAGGACTCCTCGGGGGTTGAGTCCGGGGACTCGTCGTCGGGCCTGGTGCTCACGATCCTGCTCCCTGTCTGACGTGCGTGGTGACGCCGCCTCGCACACGGTGAAACATGGCGTCATCGGCCGGAGGGGCCGCTCGGACCATCGTCCCACACACCTCTGACACGGCCATAACCTTCTCCAGGATGAGAAAACGCCTCCAGCGGCCACGCGCCCCCTGACTGACGCGGCCTCGTCATTGGAGGAAGCGGCACCACCAGTGAGACGATGGCGGCGTGACTGACACAATGCATGACGAGGCGACCACCGCGAGGGCGGATCGAGCCGCAGCCTTAGCGACAGAGGCCCTGGCCCGCGCGGTGACGGAGACCGAGACTCACGTGGCGGCCCATGGCTGGGACCAGCCGGTGCGCGTCTTCGCGCTGGTGCGCACCGCCGAGGCTCTTGAGGCCGACCCGGACGTGGCCGACCTCCTGGACGCCGCCACCGTGGAGGAGGCCCGCTCGAACCCCGAGCTGCTCATGGTGGTGGAGCAGGAGGGGCTGCCGCCCGCCGCGGACCTGGAGCACCTGTTGGCCCAGCTCGCCTGGCCCGAATCCGTCCACGGCGCCGCCATCAGCGTCGAGCGGCTGGTCCTGCCGCCTGCGGCCCAGGAGGAGGCCGAGGCCATCACCGATGCCGCCGAGCGTCTGGCCTTCCTCCAGGAGCGCTCGGACCGCGAGGACATCCGCATGGTGGTGGGGGTCCTGCGCGGCGGGCAGTCCTGGTGCGTACTGCGCTCGCGCAGTCACGACGACGATGCCTCGCTCTATCAGGGCGAGCGCCTGGTCCCCGGCCTGGTCGAGGCCCTGGAGTCGACCTTCCTGTAGCCGGTCACCGTCGGGAGAGCACTCGACGCCGGTGACCGGCGCCGAGTGGCCCCGTGCGCCTCAGTCCTTGTCCGTGCCGGCCGGGTCCTGCTCGTCGGGCTCCCCGGGCGAGTCCTCGCCCCCGGCGCCGGCCGAGGCTGGGTCGGCTGACTGGCCGGGTTCCTGGGAGGCGGCGTCGGCGGAGGCAGGGCTCCGGTCCCCGAGCCCCTCGGGGCTGTTCTCGTCGGCCTCCTTGGCGCCCTCGGCGTACCCGAGGGTCCCGTCCAGCAGGGAGGCCAGGTCGGCGTCGATCTCGGCGTCGATGTCCTGGGCCATGCGCCGCATGGTGAGGAAGTCCTGGGGTTGGCGAGCTCCGGAGGCCGTGGGCATGACGTCAGGGGTGGTTCAGAAGGCGTCGCGCTCGGCGTCACCGGCCTGGGCACCCAGGTGGGCCCATAGCTCAGCGGCCTCCCGGGCCCGGCGGGGACGGAAGGTCAGGCCGATGAGGGCGGGCGAAGACCTGCTCGGCGGCGCCGCCCTGGGCCCAGCGCCGGCGCATCATCTCGGCGAGCGCCATGAGGTGGGGGCAGGTGCGGTGCGGCGGCGCGGGCGGTGACCACCTCGACCCAGCCCTCAACGAGTGCCAGGAGCGTCTCCAGGTCCTCGAGGGCCTCGCGCTGGGCAGCCGTCTCCTGGGGCGCGAACAGTCCGCTCTCGAGGGCCTCGCGCAGGGCGTCAGGGTCGTTGGGGTCGACCTGGGCCACGGCGGACTCCAGGGTCTCGGTGTCGATGCGGATCTCGCGGGCGTAGGCGACCACCGCCTGGAGCACCTGCCCGCGCAGCCGGGGCACGTGGGCGTGAGGCGGGCGGTGGCGGCCTCCCGCACGGCCAGGAACATACGGGCCTCGTCCTCATCGACCTCCAGCCCCTCGGCGAAGGCGGCCACGTTGGCGGGAACCAGTGCCGTACCGGGCTCACGGGTCAGGGGCAGGCCGGTGTCGGTGGCCCCCAGCGCCTCCTTGGCGAGCTCACCGATGGCCTGGCCGATCTGGAGGCCGAAGGCCGTGCCGGCCATGGTGCGCATGATGGACCCGAGCGCCCCCATCTGTTGGGCGGCCTGCCCCATCTCGGCGGGCATCTCCTGAATCTGCTTCTCCAGGGTGCGGGCCAGGGCGGTGGTGACGGCCTCGGCCACCGGGGCGCACACGTCCTTCCACACCGGCAGCGTGCGCTCGACCCAGCTGCTGCGGCTCCAGGCCTCCCGCTGCCCGGGCGCCGGCATGAACTCGGTGGCGGTGTCCAGCCACAGGTCGGCCACCTGAAGGGCCTGGCGCGTGGACTCTGCGACTGCGGCGGTCACCGTGGGGTCGCCGTCGCCGCGCGCCTGCTGGAGGGCCAGCTCCTGGCCCATCTGCCAGTTGACCGGCTCGGCGGTGGAGGCGGAGAACATCTGCTGGAACTGGGCGCGCATCGCCAGCAGCTGGGCGGGACTGAGCTGGGAGATGTCCCCCACCCCCGGCATCTGGGCGATGGAGCTGGGATCCACCCCGGATGAGCGCAGGGCGCTGACGGCGTCGGAGGCCATCTGCTCGCCGAACAGTGATGCGAGCATCTTCTCGAGCTCGTCGAAGGCGTCCTCGCTCACGGGGTTTCCTCTCGCCGGGTCGTCCTTGGGCATTGTCCGGGCCGTCTGGGGCGCCCGGACACTGTCGCTAACGGCCTTATGGTCGCACCCATTCCTGTGCCGGGGCTATGTTCCGTTCGCCGATGGCGTGCCCGCTCCGTCTCGGTCGGGCCCGTGTCCTCCCCGTGCCGGCACTGTGTCGAGTTCGTGCCGGGTTCGTGTCGGTATCTGCGCGTCTTCCTCAGGGAAGATGTCGCATGATGAGCGCGTGACGCACCCAGACCAGCACGACGCCGTCGACGCCGCGGGCCCGCTCGCCCCTGACGACACCCGGCCGGCCCCGGAGCCTGAGGATGACCGGCTCGACCAGGCCGAGCACGCCGAGGCCCCGCAGGCGCGGCCCTCCCCACAGGACCGGCGCCGACGCAGGCTGCGGCGCACCGCGGCGGTCGGGGCGGTCCTGGTGGTGGTGGCCCTCATCGTCGCCGTCTTCACGGTGCCGATCAACGTGGTCATCGAGGCCCCCGGCCCGACCTGGAACGTGCTGGACAACGGCTCGTCGTCGAGCCAGGACGTCCTGAAGGTCTCGGGGACCGAGACCTACCCGACCCAGGGCGCCCTGCGGATGACGACGGTCTCGGTGTCGGGCTGCCCCGGTTACCCGGTGACCACCGCCGACCTCGTCGCCGCCTGGTTCTCCGCGGACAAGCGGATCGTGGACCGCAACGAGGTGTGCCCGCAGGATCAGAGCGCCGAGCAGGTCGAGGAGACCGGCAAGGCCCAGATGACCGCCTCGCAGGACTCCGCCGTCATCGCCGCGCTCGTGGAGACCGGCAAGGCCGGAGCCATGCACCTGACCGTCACCGAGGTGGCCGAGCAGCAGACCTCGACCGAGGTTCAGGCCGGGGACGTCCTGGAGACCATCACTCCTGAGGGCGGCCAGGCCACGACCATCACCTCCTTCTCCCAGCTGCGGGACCTCATGACCACCATTGCCGAGGGCACTCGGGTGACCCTCGGGGTGCGCCGCGGCGATCAGCAGGTGGCCGCCGCGCTCACCACGATCGCCCCGCAGGAGGGGACGACCGGTTCCCTGCTGGGGCTGAGCCTGAAGATCTCGGTGGACAGCAAGGTGGACGCCACCTTCGGCCTGTCCGACGTCGGCGGACCCAGTGCCGGCATGATGTTCGCCCTGGGAGTCGTTGACGAGATCACCCCGGGGGCGCTGACCGGTGGCAAGGACATCTCCGGGACCGGGACGATCGACATCAACGGCCAGGTCGGACCTATCGGCGGTATCCAGCAGAAGATGGCCGGTGCCCGTAAGGCGGGCTCCACGTACTTCCTGGCCCCGGCGAGCAACTGTGACGAGGTCAAGGGCCATGAGCCCAGGGCATGCAGGTCTTCGCCGTCGGTACGCTGCACGAGGCCGTCACGGCCACCGAGGCGATCGCCTCTGGCGACACCTCCGGCCTGGCCACCTGCTCGGCCAAGTGACTCCCGCTGACCCGGCGCTCGGCCGGGGATAGTTATCCACAGGCCGGCAACTGCCTCTGGTGGCTTGGAGGCGCCCCGTGCCACTGTCGCACCGTGTCCTGACGCGTTCGCCAGGACGTCGAGCTCCCGGCGCCCCTTCGCGTTCCGGGAGGACTGTGAGGAGGCACGATGCGTGTACGTGGTGGGTGCGCCATCCTGTGGCGCCAGCAGGGTGTCAGCCAGATCGGGACGAGTCCGGGGCGGCGCACCATTGTCAGTGACCTGAGCCTGGCCGAGCAGCGCCTGCTCGATGAGTTCGCGCGCAACCTGGAGACCACGGGCGTCTACCGGGCCGCCCGGCGCAGCCGGGTGCCGGTGGCGCGGGCGCGTCAGATCGTCGCCGACCTTGAGCGTCAGGGAGTTCTGGTGGCCTCGGCGACCAGCGAGCTCGGCGGGGCCGACGGCGTCTACTGGGACCGGTTGGGAGCCGACGCCAAGGGCCGTGGCGCGGTCCTGTCCCAGGCCGTCCTGGCTGTTCACGGCGTGAGCGCCCTGGCTCAGGAGGCGGCTCTGTGGCTGGCGGAGGCCGGGGTGGGCACGATCCTGTCCACCCGGTCCCCGCAGGACGGGGGCCTGGCTCCGCTGCTGTCGGCGCGTTTCCCGGCCCTGCGGACGCGGGCGCCGTTGCGCACCCGCCCCTGATGTCATGGTGACGGTGGACGCGCACGTGGTCGAGCCGCTGCTCGCGCGCCGGCTCGCTCAGGAGGACGTGGTGCACCTGCCGGTCGTCGTCGGCGAGGCGGGGGTGCGCATCGGCCCGGTACTCAACGGTCAGGGTCCGTGCTCGACCTGTCTGAACCTGTGGGAGAGGGACACCGACCCGTGCTGGCCGGCGTTGGCCACGCAGATGCGCACCCTGCCCATGCCGGAGGTCGAGCACCTGGTCCTGCACGAGGCGGCGGCGTCGACGGCTCGGGCCGTCATCGACACGCTGGTGGCCCAGGTGTCCGGGGTCGACGGCGCCGGGGACGAGGCTGAACCGGGCGGGGAGGCGAGCGGAGGCTCGGCCGCGTGGTGGTCCATGCACTCGGTGGAGGTCACCGGCCAGGAGCCCCGGGGACGGCACAGGACCTGGGAGCGTCATCCCGAGTGCCTGTGCTCGCAGCTGTGAGCGCCGTCGGGCAGGAGTGCCTCGGGCCGTTCAGTCCCCGGCCTCGAAGTCGCGCAGGAGGGCCAGGACCGGCCCTCCGTATTCCTGGAGCTTGGTGGCGCCCACGCCGCGGATGAGGGAGAGCTGGGGCAGGCTGGTGGGTTTGACGACGGCGATGTCCCGCAAGGTGGCGTCGGCGAAGACTGTGTAAGCGGGTCTGGACCGCTCCTTGGCGATCTGGGAGCGCCAGGCCCGCAGCTCCTCGAACAGGGCGATGGTGCGGGGGTCGTTGTTGGCCTCGAAGTCGGCGGCGGACTGTCGGGAGCGTTCCTTGGCGCTTTGGCGGCCCTGGTGCCGGGAGGCGTCTCGGCTGCCGTGGCCGGTGGGCCACAGGCCGTCCAGGAAGCGGGAGGGTTTGCGGGAGGCCCGCCCTCCGGCGTTGCGGGCGCGGGCGTAGGAGATGATGAGGTGCTCGCGCGCACGGGTGACGCCCACGTAGAGCAGGCGCCGCTCCTCCTCGATGGCGGCCTGTCCCTCGGCCAAGGAGATCGGCAGCAGGCCCTCACAGACGCCGGCGAGGATGACGGCGTCCCACTCCAGACCCTTGGCGGCGTGCAGGGAGGACAGGGTGACGCCCTCGACGGTGGGGGCGTTCTGGGCGTCGGCGCGCTCACGCAGCTCGGTGTGGAAGGCGTCGAGGTCGGCGCCGCGGGTCTGGGCCATCTCGTCGGCCAGGGCCACCAGGGCGTTGAGGGCGTCCCAGCGCTCGCGCACGGCTCCGCGGGGGGCGGGCGGCTCCTCGCTCCAGCCCTCCCGGGCCAGGACGGTGCGCGCGTCCTGGCCGAGGTCGCCGGTGAGGGTGGCCTTCTCGGTGCGGGCGGCCCCCAGGATGACGGCCATGGCACGCTTGACCTCCTCACGCTCGAAGAAGCGCTCGCCACCGCGCACGAGGTAACCGATCTGGGCTCCGGCCAGGGCCTGCTCGAAGACCTCGGACTGGGAGTTGGTGCGGTACAGGATCGCGATCTCGCTCAGGGGGACCCCGGCGGCCTGCAGGCGGCGCACCTGGGCGACGGCGCCCTCGGCCTCGGCGATGTCGTCGTCGTAGGTCTTGAAGCGCACGGCGGGGCCGCTGGGCCGCTGGGCGACCAGCTCGACGGCGCCTGCGGGCAGGTGCAGGCCGCCGCCCCCGCGCCGCGAGCGCGACAGGACCCGGTTGGCCAGGGAGACGACCTGCGGGGTGGAGCGGTAGTCGCGGCTCAGGCGCACGGTGCGCGCGCCCTCGTAGCGGGTGGTGAAGCCGGTGAGGAACGCTGGGGTGGCGCCGGTGAAGGAGTAGATGGTCTGGGAGACGTCACCGACGACGCACAGCTGGCGGCGCCTGCCCAGCCACAGGTCCAGCAGGCGCTGCTGGAGCGGGGAGACGTCCTGGTACTCGTCGACGACGAAGTGCTTGTACTGGCCGCGCACCTGGGCGGCGACGTCCTCGCGGTCAGGAGGATCGATGGTCAGCAGGAGCACGTCCTCGAAGTCGATGACGCCGCGCTCACTCTTGGCCTCTTCGTAGAGCGACAGGACTTGGGCGACGGTGGCCGCCTCCTGCCCGGCCACGCCGGTGCGGCCGGCGGCGACGGCGGCCTGGGCGTAGTCCTCGGGCAGGGTCATGGTGACCTTGGCCCACTCGACCTCGGCGGCCAGGTCCCGCACGGTGGCCCGGTCGGTGGGCAGGCCCAGGCGGCGGGCGGCGGCGCCGACCAGGGGCGCCTTGTGGGCCTGGATGTCAGGGGCGCCGTCCGCCGATGGCGGTGGGCCAGAAAGTAGGTGAGCTGGCGCAGGGCGGCGGCGTGGAAGGTGCGGGCCTGGACGCCGGGGACGCCGAGGTCGGCCAGGCGCGAGCGCATCTCGCCGGCGGCGCGGGCGGTGAAGGTCACGGCCAGGACCTGGGTGGCCTGGTAGGCGCCGGTGGCCACGCCGTGGGCGATGCGGTAGGTGATGGCCCGGGTCTTGCCGGTGCCGGCGCCGGCCAGGACGCACAGGGGGCCTTCGAGGTGCTCGGCGACCTCGCGCTGGTCGGGGTCGAGGGCCTCCAGGAGCCTGGATGCGTCGAGGGGGCGGGGTGGGGGTGGTCGGGCTCATCGGGACCAGCCTGCCACGCGGCGGTGACAGGAACCGACGGTCGTTGTCCCGCGCGGGGTGGCGTCAGCTGACGATGGGGCCGCCGTACCAGTCCTCGATGAGGAGTCGGGCGATGGAGGTGGGCCCGGGCAGGAGGATGCTGCCCGTCGTCGGCGGCCGCGGTGAGCTCGTCACGGGAGACGAGGCGGGCCTCGACGACCTCCTGGCCGTCGGGGCGGGGCCGGTCCTCGCCGGGGGCCAGGCGGGCGCGGCAGCCGAGCATGAGGGGCGAGGGAAGGGGCCAGGGGCTGGGAGGCGAGGTACTCGACGTCGGCCACGCGCAGCCCGGTCTCCTCCCACACCTCCCGGGCCACGGCCGCCTCAACGGACTCGCCGGCCTCGACGAAAGCCGGCCACGACCGAGTAGCGCCAGGGGAGCCCAGGTGGCTCCGCGCACGAGGAGGAGGCGGTCGGAGGTGTCGGTGACCGCCATGATGACGGCCGGGTCGGTGCGCGGGAAGTGGACGGTGGCGCAGTCGGAGCAGCGGCGGGCCCATCCGGCCTCGATGATCGAGTGCGTCCGCCGCAGCTCGGGCAGTAGGCGGAGCAGGGCGTGCCAGGCGGCCAGGGCGGTGGCCGTGGTGGCCAGGCCGGCGTCACGGGCCGTCATCTGGGCGCCCATGGCTCGCAGGGCGGAGAGCGGGTAGCGCTCCAGCAGGCGGCGCAGGTCAGGGGTGGTCGACGGCGGTGCCCTCGGCGTCGGAGCCGGTGGCGGGCGGCTCGGGGCGTCAGGGGACCTCGAGGGCCTGGGGCACGACGACGGCGATCAGGCGGGGCCGGAGGCTGCGTCGTCGGCGAGCTCGCGGCCCATGTAGAGGACGGTCAGGTCAGGGGCAGCGAGTGGGGAGCCGAGGCTCCGAGGTAGCCGACGCGCAGGTCGGGCAGGCCCCAGCCGCTGCGGGTGCCGGGCCCCTCCCAGGCGGTGGTGCCGGGGCTGCCGATGAGGCTGGGCGGGGTGAGGCCGTCGTCGGGCAGGTCGGGGTGGATGGCGGGGCCGGTCAGGGCGACGCGGCCGCGGGCGTCGACCAGCAGCAGGCGGGTCTCGGGGTCGGCGGCGAGGCGCTCCAGCAGCCCGGGCTCGCTGCGTCGCTCGGCGTCGCGGTCGGTGGCGGAGCGGGACAGGGCGAGCTGGTCGGTGCGCATGGGATCACTCTCCCACCCCCTGCTTCGAGGCGCACATGGGCACGCCCATACCGATAGGAGATGAATATGGGACTCGGCGGCTGCCGGGGCGAGGGGCGAGGCGTTCTGCGGGGAGTGCGGGCGGTGTGCGGGTGGCGCGGGGCAGCGCGCGGACCATGCTGGTCGCCGGTGCCGCCGTCTGGGCTGGGGGTGTGCGCACCTACCTCGATCACGCCGCCTCTTCCCCGGTCCGTCCCGAGGTCGCCCAGCAGGTCGCCGAGGACCTGGCCAGTGGGCTCGGGGGCTGGGCGAATCCGAGTGCGCAGCACACCGCGGGCCGGCGGGTGGGGGCACTGCTGGCGCAGGCGCGTGCCCGCCTGGCCAGTGCCCTGGGGGTGGATGCGCATGAGGTGCTGCTGACCTCCGGCGGGACTGAGGCCGACGCCCTGGTGGTCTCGGGGCGGGCGCGCGCGGTGCCGGGCGGGAGGGCTGGTGGTCTCTCCGATTGAGCACCCGGCGGTTCTGGACTCGGCGCGCACCGCCGTGGACCAGCTAGGGGGCGGGGCTGAGCCTGCTGGAGGTTGACGACGCGGGGCGGGTCGAGCTCGACTCGGTGGATCGGGCGCTGGCGCCGGCGGGCAGCACCGACCACTCCCCGCGTCCCTGGTGTCGGTGATGACGGCGAACAATGAGACCGGCGTGGTGCAGGACATGGCGGCGCTGGTGGCTCGCGTGCGGGAGGCCAGTGGTGTCAGGGCGTCCCGGCGAGGCCGGGTACGTGCCCGTCCACTCCGACGTGGTTGCGGCGCTGGGGAAGGTTCCGGTGGACTTTCCATGGCTGGGGCCTGGATGCGATGAGCCTGAGCGGCCACAAGCTGGGGGCGCCGGTGGGCGTGGGGGCCCTGGTGGTTCGCCGCGACCTGGCGTTGACGCCGGCCACGGGCGGGGGCCGTCAGGGCAGGGGCTCCCGCTCGGGCACTCAGGACGTGGTGGCGGCGGGCGCTGGCCCTGGCGGTGGAGCTGGCGGTCGCCGAGCGGGAGGAGCAGGAGGCCCGGCTGGCGGCGCTGCGGCGTCGGATCCTGGAGGGGGCCGGAGGGCTTGCGGGCGTTCACGCCACGTTGCCGGCGGGCGTCGATCATGTGGCCTCCACGGCGCACTTGTGGTTCGAGCAGGCCGACGTCGAGGCACTGCTCATGGCCCTGGACCTGGCGGGGATCGATGCGTCGGCGGGGTCGGCCTGCCACGCCGGGGTCACCCAGCCCAGTCACGTGCTCCTGGCGATGGGCTTTGAGGAGGGGCCGGCCCGCTCCACGCTGCGCTGCTCCCTGGGCCGGGAGACGAGCCCTCGACGACGTCGAGCGCCTGCTCGCCGCCCTGCCCGCCGCCCTGGAGGGGGCCAGGCGCGCCTGGAAGGTGACGCACAAGGCGGCCAGGGCACGCCTATAACAGCATCCAGTCCGACGACTCACGAGGAGCACCGCATGCCAACAGCCTCGAACAAGATGATCGGCGACTTCAGCGGTAAGCCGGCATCGAACGCCATGTACGCGGCGATCGAGTCCTACGCCCTCTCGCTCGGCTCCGTCACGAAGCACCTGACGGCCCAGGTGAGCTTCTCCGTCAACCGGAAGTTCCTGTGGGTCTGGGCCTATGAGCGGACGGGCGACGGCACCCTGTTCCTCAACGTGAGGCTCGATCGTCCCGTGGAGGATCCGCACGTCCACCGCGTCGACCAGGTCAGTGCGAACAGGTGGAACCACCACGTCGTCGTCAAGACGATGGAGGCCGCGCAGAGCGACTGGCTCAGGGACCTCATTCGCGCCGGTTACGAGTTCGCCACCCGTTGAGCGTCCCTCAACGGCCACGCAACAGCGCCATGCTGCCGGCCATCCGCTCTGGATCCCGAGTTCTTGGCCATCGGGGACGTACTTGGTGACCGAGGACTGCGTTGTCCCCCAAACGACTGGAGTCCGTCAGCAGTCGTTTGGGGGAAAAGTACGTCCTGGGCGGAGAACGCAGTTCTCGATCCAGCGCAGCCCCTCTCACACGCGGTCGACGAACTGGGCGGCGATCTCCCGAGGAACGGGGTCCCATTCTTGTACGTACCTGATGGCTCGAGCACTCCCGTCGCTTCTCCCGGAGTCGCGCAGGCGCCGTACCTCGTTCCGATCCAGCGGACTCTCCGAGAGCATGCGATCGATCGACAGGCTGTAGGTCTGCCGGAAGAACATGCGTTCCTGCTCGCTCTTCGTCATCGGACGCTCTCGACTGTCTGCTATCCGCCAGATCGCCAACATCATGGCGAAAATAACCAAGAAGGCCAACCACGCATCGGACATCGCAGCTCCTTTCGTGAACGATGAGGCATGAGCACACTGACGCGGACTGCCGCCACGCCTTTGTCGAGTCGAGCCCGACGAACAGCATGACACCGCTGGGCAGGCTGCTGGAACATGCCTGGACCTACCGTCGCATGCTCACCCGCCACGCTGAGAATGCGCTTGCACTCCCCCGACGGAAAAGGAAGAACCCTGAGCATCAACGCTGATCGCGTAGGGTCCGGGCGAAGCCGCCGGTGCCAGTGACGCACTCGTCAGGTATGACATCTCCGTCGTCAGCGCCTTCATCGCCGGTCACCACCAGCCCCTCTGGGCTCCCCCAGTTGCCTGGCCGCCACCGACCTGCGGTAGCCTGCCACGGCCGTAGCAACGGCTACCCGTCTGCCTGAAGGAGATCCTCGTGCGCGTCCTGGCCGCCCTGTCCGGTGGAGTCGACTCCGCCGTGGCCGCGGCGCGCGCCGTCGACGCCGGCCATGAGGTCGTGGGCGTCCACATGGCCCTGACCCGCAACCGAGCCCAGACCCGTTCGGGCTCGCGCGGCTGCTGCTCCATCGAGGACTCCGCCGACGCCCGCTGGGCTGCCCAGATCCTGGGCATCCCCTTCTACGTGTGGGACCTGTCCGAGGAGTTCGAGGAGCGGGTCGTGGCCGACTTCCTCGACGAGTACCGCGCCGGGCGCACCCCCAACCCCTGTGTGCGCTGCAACGAGCGCGTCAAGTTCGACGCCCTCCTCGAGCGGGCCCTGGCCCTGGGCTTCGACGCCGTCGCCACCGGCCACTACGCGCGCCTGAGCGGCGGCGCCTCCTCCGGCCGCCCCGGGGACACCGCGGGCCTCACGCTGCGCCGCGCCGTCGATGCCGCCAAGGACCAGTCCTATGTTCTGGCCGTCTCCGGCCGCGAGGGCCTGGCCCGGGCCCTCTTCCCCCTGGGGGACGCGCCCTCCAAGGCGCAGGTACGTGCCGAAGCCGAGTCCAGGGGCCTGCCGGTGGCCTCCAAGCCGGACTCCTACGACATCTGTTTCGTGGCCGACGGCGACACCCGCGGTTTCCTCACCCGCTCGCTCGGCGCCCACGAGGGCGCCATGGTCTCCCCCGACGGCGAGGTCCTGGGCACCCACCAGGGCTACTTCGGCTTCACCGTCGGCCAGCGCAAGGGCCTGGGCCTGTCCCGCCCGGCCGAGGACGGCCGCCCCCGCTACGTCATCGAGACGCGTCCGGCCACCAACGAGGTCGTCGTCGGCCCCGAGGAGCTGCTCAGCCGCAAGAGCGTCGACGGCAACAACCTCATCCTCCTGGCCGACCCCCTCCCCCTCAACGACGGCGACCTCGGCTGGCAGGACGTGACCATCCAGGTGCGCGCCCACGGACGCCCCCTCCCCGCTGACGTTGCCGTCGATGTCGAGACCGGAACGCTGCGGGCCAAGTTGCACCACCCTTTGCGAGGCCTGGCGGCCGGCCAATCCGTCGTCGTCTACGGCGGCGACTCCGGTGACCAGGTACTGGCTCAGGCAACCGTGGCCTGAGCTGCGCGTCGCAGGACGGGGGCGCTCAGCCGACGATCCCCTGCCTGCCAGCACGAAGGAAAGGCGCGGCCGCACGACTGGTGCGCCGCCCCGGCATCAGCAGAAGAACCGATGCCAGGCCGGCGCACCACGCCCCCGCCTCAGCGCAGGGAGGTGTGCTGCTCGATCGCGCGCACCGCCCACCAGGCCAGGACCACAGCCAGCACCGGCCCGACGACCACGGACCCGACACCGATCACCGACGGCTGGACGCCGGTTCGGAGCGCCTCAAGGAACTGCGGCCACATCATCTGGCTCGTGAAATCGCCGGTGGTGACATCCATGCTGAGCGGCACGAAGAGAACGGCAATCAGGGCGAGTACCTGATTGACCGCGTAGAGCAGGACGAGCCCGATCATGGGTGCCCCGAACCCGAGGTGGTTGAAACGGCCCTGCCCACCGATACTCATCACAGCACCGACCTCGATGACAAGCGAGAAGAGCCCGATGAGCACGATCAGGACGAACAAGGCCGTTTTGCCCGGTCCGGCCGTATCAATGGCCCAGAGCACCGGCTGGAGCACATCTTCGGTGGTGGACCCGATACTGTGGGCGAGAACGGCGCACCAGGCGATGAGACCACCCAGGCAGATCGCACCCTCGACCAGCACCACTACGCAGGCGTAAAGAGCCTTGGCCGCGAAGTGCACCCGTCCGCGAACCGGAACGGCCATGGTGAGGTAACCGCGCTGCCCGTACATGGACTGCCAGTAGTCGACGGCGACCTGAACCATGACGGCGACCGGTATCGCGATGATCACCGCCATGGACGCCAGCTGCATGAGGCCGGCCAGCGCCGGCACGTCGGCCAGCAGCCACCACAGGCCGAGGAACCCGAGCAGAACGAGGCAGCAGGCCCCTGTCACAGAGGCATTGCGCCCCACCTGGGTACGAGCCTCCTCGATGAAGAGCGTGCGAAGCATCAGCGGTACTCCTTCCGGAACAGGGCGTCCAGGCTCGTGGAATGGGTCTGACGCAGATCGTCGGCATCGCCGGCCAGGAGCAGGCGACCGTCCTTGAGGAAGACGACGGAGTCGACGATCGGCTCGACGTCGGCGATGAGGTGAGTGGAGATGAGCATGAGGGAATCCGATTCGAAGTCGCGCAGGACGCCGTCGAGGATGATCTCGCGGGCGGCCGGATCAACACCGGAGATGGGCTCGTCGAGCAGGTAGACCCGGGCGCGGCGACTCATCATCAGTGCAATGCGCAGCTTCTCCCCCATGCCCTTGCTCATCTCCTTGATGGAGCGCTCAGCGGGCAGAGCGAAGAAGTCGACCAGCCGGCGGGCCTTGGCGGCGTCGAAATCGGCGAAGAGCCGGGAGAACTGGGCGATCGCCCGAGGCGGGGTGAGGCTGGTGGCCAGGAAGTCGGCGTCGGGCAGGAAGGACACCAGCGCCTTGGACAGCGGCCCGGGGGCATGCCCGGCGATGCGCACCTGACCCTCGTAGTCGGCCAGGACGCCGGCGAGAATCTTCAGCAGAGTGGTTTTGCCGCAACCGTTGGCGCCCATGAGGCCGACGATGCGTCCGGCGGGCAGCGACAGGCTCAGATCGCGCAGGGCAGGACGCCCGCGATAGGTCTTGGTCAGGTGGCGCACGGTCACCAGGGGCGGGGCGCCATCCAGGGACGGAATGGTATTGAAGCGTGCATCGGAGCCTTGCACATCCGACGGCGCCGCCGTCAGCGAACTGCTCATGAGGGCTCTCCTGATTCGTCAGTGGTGGAAGCCGGCCACTGTTCGGCAAGGGTCTCGCCCGCTTGAGCGAGATCCATACCGATGGCGGTGACAGCGGCGATGAAGGTGTCCGTGGCGCCGACGGCGAGCTCACGTCGGACGGCGTCGAGCACCGCGGCATCAGCGGTGACGAAGCGCCCGGCAGTGCGCTCGGTAACGGTCAGGCCGCTGCGATCGAGCTCGGCGAGGGCGCGTTGGACGGTGTTGGGGTTGACCCCGGCCTGCGTGGCGAGATCGCGCACGCTGGGGATCCGGGTTCCGGCGGGCCAGATGCCGGTGACGATCCGCATGCGGAAATCATCGACCAGCTGGATCCAGATCGGACGCGAGTCGTCGAGATCCATGGCTCTCCTAGTGCTCGGGGACGGGAAGTGCTCATGAGCGCAGCACAGGCGGCCTCAGCAGACCACCTGTATTACTGCACTAATACAGTGACACAAGGAGGGGTTGCCGTCAACGCGAACGGCCTCGAGCCCACACTCGGACTCGAGGCCGCAGCTCCTCGTCGGTCAGGGGTCGACCACCCTTCCCACCGAAGGCTCAGTCAGGAGGATCGACGATGGCGCGGTAGTCGGCATAGCACTCGGCAAGAAGCGCAGGCGGCACCTGCTCCAAGGGCACGACCCGACGACCATCGACCAGGCACAGGGGACCAGTGGTCACTACCTGGTCCTCACTCCACACGTCCACCCCACTGAAATCGATGACGCTGCACAGACCGGCTACCGGGAAGTCCTTGAGGAACGTGCTGTACCAGTGGATGTTGGAGTCGGGCTCGTAGCCACGGGACTTGGCCCGTTTGCGCAGGTCACGGGCAATGACACGCCTTCCCACCCCATCGTCGATGCCCCGCTGCCCTTGCCCACCTTCGGGACCCGAGCAGAGAACTGGTCGAAGAGAGGGGTGACCTCGTAATCGGCCAGATGCTCCTGCCAGTCGGCCACTTCCGTCTCCGGCAGAAGCGTCCCGTGAGCCAGTGTGACCGCAGCATCCGGGGGCAGCTCCAGGACAGCGTCGTCGGCACTCAGAATCTGGCCGTCCTCAGTGGGGCGGAAAGTCCAGGCCCGGGTCTCCTGACCGCCGGCTTCCGGCTCATGAGCACTCCCACCCTCGTCCTGACGGCGGGCCACCCAGACCAGACGAGCCGCCAGGTGCCGGGCCAGCGGATGGTCGGCGAACAGCTCCCGCCACAGTGGAACCGGCCAGGAGCGCCCGACACACATGGCCTCGTACAGACGCCGCCTCTGGACCTTGAGGACAGCGGCCACCTCCTTGCGCGCAAAGGTCAGGCGGCGCCTGGCCTGCGCCACGATCTCACTGTCCTCGCCCTTGCGTTCGGCGGGCAGACTCTTGCGTGCCCGTCCGTCGGAGTCCGTCAGGGCGATGGTCAGCTCAGGGGTCAGGCGCCCCAGGAACTCGCGCTCGCCGTAGGACAGGTGCAGCAGCCCGTCAGGCCCGAAACCGGCCGTGGGGATACTGCGATCGCCGAGCTCGGCCTCACTCCAGCCTCGCTCGGCGGCCACAGCCCGCGTGAGCAGGCTGGCGAAGCCGCGCACCTGCGGCAGGCGGTGCTGGGCCTCAGCCGAGACAATGACCTGCAGGGCCTCGGCGGAGGGGTTCGCGGCGACGGCGGTCAGGACGGTCTCGGACTCGGCGCGCCATGTGGCGTGGCGGCTCAGGGCGCTCCTGGCGGCGGCCGCAAGACGCTCCCCCTCCATTCCGACGGCGAAGGCCAGCAGCCCCTTGTTCCTCAGGCTCTCCCCCTTGGCGGCCTCACGGTTATGGGCGACCCAGGACTCGACGACGAAGGCACTGAGCTCACGGGCGTCCTCCGCATCGAGCAGGCTCAGGTAGAGCTCGATGGTGCCGGCCCCGTCGGGGGTCTTGAGTCTGTAGGCCTCGAGCACCCAGTTCCGTACGATCTCCGGGTCGAGCGGCGTCCCGTCGGCGAGCCTCGCCTCGGGCAGGGCCTCGAAGGGGAACCAGTCCAGGGCCGCCGGAGGGCGCTTCAGCCACCGCTTGGGAGGCGTCAGGGCCTCTGCGGTGACGAGGTCGGTGACGTCATCGCCGTATACCTGCAAGGTGCGCAGCAGGTTGGCCCGAGCCAGACGGTCCTCCTCCTGGGCACGGGCGGCACGCAGCCGGGCAATGCCGTCGGGGATCGTCAGGCCGGCCAACCAGGCCGCCCCCACCCGGCGCACGTGCGCGACCGGACTCATCACCGCTTCAAGTGCCAGGTCCCCGACCTCGGGGAAGCCTGCGAGAAGCTTCTGGGCCAGCTCCCGGTTGACCTCTGAGCGTCCCACGGCAACCTGCGCCAGCGCCGGCACCATACTCTGGGGAACGGCCGGGAAGTGCTCGAGCGCGCACAGCACGCGCGTCGCCGACGTGGAATCCTTCAACAGGTCGCGGGCCCTTGCCAGATCCTGGGCCATCCACGGCCAGCTGTCCTCGGACCCACAGGTCCACAGGGCCCAGTCCCAGGTGATCGTGCGCACTACTTCGGGCAGGTGCCCGGCTCGGACCAGCGCGTCGGCGACGACGCGTGGGTCGGTGTCCCACGGAAGGCCTTCCTCCAGGCGTCTGCGGGTGATGCTCCTGCTGACGCGCTCATCAGTTCCGTCCAGTGAACGGCACAGCTCGACGAGCGCCGCAGCACGATCCTCAGGCAGGGGGTTCACCGGCGGAACCGCGACTGGTGGAGTCTCACTCGGCTTCGCTCCGCTTCCCCTATCTCCCTGCTTCGCGGCTTCCTGACTCGAGTCGTCGGGCAAGTTCTGTGATCTGGTCGTGACTTGCATACCCGCATTGTGCCGGTCCCAGGCAACACCTAATGCGGAAACGATGGAGCATTCCTCCGGACATGAGCCCGCGCGACAGGAAGTCTATTTACCGATCGGTACGAATCTTATTCCGCCTCTCGGCCGGCCCATTTCCTTCTAGGCTGCGGTTATGTCTCCGTCTCCTGACTCCCCTGCTCCTGACTCCTCTGCTCCCGAAACGCCTTCCCCTGAGGCCCCTCTCATCCAAGACCCCGCCGCCTGCGGCGCCGCCTCAGGGGCCTCCTGCCCTCGCCTCACCGCCCCCGCCTCAGCGGCGCCGTCGGGCACGGCTCGGGATCCTCAGCGCCGTCATCGCCCTGGTCCTGGCGCTCGGCGGTGGAGGCATCTGGGCGCTGACGCGCAGCTCCGACCCGCTGTCCATGGTCACGGCCCCGATCCTCCAGGCGCAGCAGGACCTGTCCAACATCGGTAAGGAGCTCGCGGCGGCGCCCTTCGACGCCAACGGCACCACGACGATCACCAGCAAGCAGCTGACGATCCTGCGGGTGATCGCTGATCGACGTGAGGCACTGGTGGCTTTGAACCCGAGCTCATCATCGTCCTACGCCGCGTGGCAGGTCCCCATCCCCGATAATCTGGCTGGCCAGTACCTCGACTGCCGGATGAACGCCAAGACCTTGGACTGCGGTGACCAGATCAGCATCGATCTGGCCTCGGGGATCAACTCCCCGCCAAGCCCTCAACTGTCTCCGCCGAGGGCCCCCGCAGCGCCCGCCTCACCGGTTGCACCCCAGCCCAGTGACGCCCGCTCGGCCTCCCCTCCCAGAGCGGGCCCTCGAAGATCCCCAATGGCATGGCCCCCACGAACCCCGTGGGCCCTGCGGCTCCCTCCGCCGCCCCGCCCTCCACTCCTGGCGCACCAGCGTCACCGAGCACGCGGGCGTCGGGACCGGCACCCGCCTCGGTGCGGCTGAGCGACACTCCCGAGGACGGAAAACCCCTGTCGGTCAGCTCCGACGGGACCGTGAGCGTCAACCGGGAGAAGGTCTCGGGGCTGAAGCTCGACGGTTCCAAGCCGGTGTGGGCGACCCGAGTCGAGGCGCCCCGCAAGCTCGTCAGTGTCAACCTGCCGATGAGCCGTGACGTCTGGGTGGTCAGTGACGGCGTCACGGTGGCCGGCCTGAACGGCAGCAGCGTGCTGTGGTCGAGCAAGCTCCCCGAGGGCGCGGGCGCCCTCAACACCTTGGGCACCGAGGTGGTACCCCGTTGGCAGACCAGCAAGGGGGCCCTCGTCATGGCCTACCCGGACTCGCTGCGCGCCCTCGACCCGGTCGACGGGAGCACGATCTGGCGGGTCTCCACCCCGGTGACCTCGTGGGCGGCCGGCGATGGCTACGTCGTGGTCTTCAACGGCTCGACGACCTCGGTCATGACCTTCGACTCCGGCTCGAGCTCGACCCGCGCCACAGCACTGCCGACCTCGGCCCCGACCTCCGCAGCCAAGCCCTCCCCCAGCCTGGAGGAGCTGGGCGGCGCCACCCTCGATGTCCCAACCGTCTGCGCCGACGGCTTCGCCTCCGTGGTCCGCGGCACGACGAAGTCGCAGGTGGTCGAGAAGATGAAGGATGACAAGACCAGTCTCACCTTCTCCAGCGGCACCGCGACCGGGGCGGGGGCCAACGGCCCGGGCGGAAGCAACTCCACGGTCGCGCTGAAGGAGGCGCAGCCGGGCTTCTTCGGCTCCTCCCCGGTGACGGTCGCGGTTCTGGAGTGCAACAGCGGCACTCCTGCGGCCTTCGACGTCATGGCCGCCTACAACGGCGACAAGCAGATGGTCGGCTCCCTCATCATGGAGGGCAGCAACGAGATCGGCTACACCCCGGCAACCCATATGGAGAACCTGCGCGTCGTGGGCGGGACCGTGCTGTTCAACATGCCCCAGTTCATGGTCGCCGGGGACATGGACTGCAAGGCCTGTTCCGGTTCAGGGACGGCCGCCGTCGCCGCTCAGTGGGACGGTGAGTCCCTGGCGCTGTTCGACGTCGTCTACCACCTCCCGACCCAGGACATCCACCGCCCGTCGCTGCTCAAGGTTCAGGCCGTCTACGACGCCCTGGCCGCTAAGGAGGACAGTAAGGTCACCGACCAGGTCGACTCCGCGGTGCTCTCCTCCCTGGATCAGCCGGCCGGCTCCACGCAGGCCGGTGACGCCACGGCGCGCAGCGCCTACCTGCCCAAGGGAGGCAAGGTGGCCTCCTGCCTGCTGGCGGGCCCCAAGGACTCGTTGTTCGGGACCGTGGTGATCTCTGAGGATCTGGCTCCCGGGTCGATCCTGTGCCCGATCACCTCGGAGGATCAGTCCAAGCCCTGGATGCAGCCGCTTCCCAACCGCCGCGCTCAGTTCGAGTACGGGGCCTGGCTCATCCTCACTCCCAGTGAGGACGGCTTCAAGGTCACCGGACTGGGGCACCGGAGGAGCTGAAACCTCGTCGGGTACGCAGGGGGTGGAGCGGATACGGATCCGCTCCACCCCCTCTTGCTGCAGGCTCACTGAGGGCGACTCTGAACCACGTCATGCCGCCATCGACGAGCATGGCCGAGCCCTGCTAGCTCTCGCCACCGCCTCTAGAGTCGCTAGTACGGTCTTGTCCTGTCCTCCCAGTCCGGGTCGTAGGCTCCCAGCGCCGCCAGGGCCGCGTAGTCCGCATAGCACTCGGCCAGCAGTGGCGTAGGTACCTCGTCCAGCGCCACCAGACGACGACCGGTTCCCCGACGCAGCTCCAGGCTGTCGGTCGCACACGGGGTGTTGCCGTCCGACACGAAAGCGCCGGTGAAGGTCAGTGCAACGGTGAGGCCCGCTGTGGGAATCGTGCGAGGTACTCGGTGAACCATCCCCATCCTCCATTCCCCCGTGGCGGTACCCGCGCTTGGAGGCGACATTGCGCACGGAGTAGGCGTCGGTCATGTGCCCACGAAGATCGGTGAGTCGCTGCTGGCCCGGTGTGATGACGGGCGCGAGTGCGGAGAGCTGGTCGAACAGCGGCTCGACCTCGTAGTCGGTCAGGTGCTCGCGCCACGCAGCCACGGCGTCGGGCCCGATGACGGTCCCGTGCGCCACCGTGATCTCCCCCTGGCTCGGGAGGTCGACGACCGCGTCGTCGGCTGCCACCAGGTCCCCTTCCGGTGTGGGACGGAAGACGAGCGGCTCGCCGCTGTCAGTCGGGGTGAGCTGCCAGATGACCCGGGTGACGAGGTGCCTCATGAGGGGGTGGGCGAGCAGAAGGTCACGCCATTCGGCCGGTCTCCATCCCCGTTCCGCGCATGGCCTCGTAGAGCCGGGCCGCTTTGGACGGAGAGCACGTTCTTGGCCTCCTTGCGGGAGGCGGTGAGCTGTTCTTGGCGGCCTTGACGGCGTCCGCATCGTCGTCGGCCCGGGGTGCCGGCAGTGATGCCCGGGCCTTCCCATCCGGCCCGGTCAGTGAGATCTTGAAGTCCGCGGTCAGCCGGCCGGCGAAGGAGCGGGCTCCGTAGCTCAGGTGCAGCAGACCGTCAGAGCCGAAGCCCGCGGTGGGGATGGTCCGGTCCTCCAGCTGCTCGGCGCTCCAGCCCCGCTCGACGGCGACCTCGTCCAGCAGCTCGCGGGCGGTCTTCTGCAGGCTCGCCATCTTGTGACGCTGCGCCACACCGATCAGCACCTGGAGAGCGGGGTCCTGGCCGTTGGCTCGGAGAGCCCGAATGAGGACCTCGTACTGGGGCCGACGGTTGCGGTGGCTCCGCATGTAGCTGTGGGTGAGGGTGGCGAGCTCGCCGCCATCGGCTCCGACGGCGAAGGCCATGAGGCCCTTGTCGGCCATCGCCGAGCCCAGGTACGTCCCTTGATGCTCGTCGTAGATCGCCTTGACGTAGTTCTCCAAAGGTCGAGCCAGACCCTGCCTGCCGCCTCCCGTTCCTCAGGATCGTCGCTCTGGGCGGCCGAGGTCCAGTACCGCTGGAAGTACTGATACTGCTTCATCCCGATGTCCTGGGCGTGGGCGAGGCTCTGCTCGGGGCTCGGGTGAGCCGTGTCCCGCGCCACCCACGCTCTGACCAGATGGAGGGCAAGCCGACGGGAGTCCTGAGGATCCAGGAGAGAGAGGTAGAGGCCGATGAGGCCCCGGCCGTCGGGGTCCTTCATGATCACGGCCAGAGTCACCCACCAGCGGATCACCTGTGGGCTCACCGGACCGCCGTCTCGCCAGTGCACAGTGGGCAGGCCGTCCCAGTCGAGCCAGTCCGGGCCGGCAGCCGGGTTGGCCTCCAGCCCCTCCATGGCCTCCTGCTGGAGCTGGTCGGCAGACAGCAGCTCGGTGAGGTCCTCACCGCAGGCTCGCATGGCCTTGAGCATGCTGGCTCGAACCGCAACATCCTCCTCTGTGGCACAGGCCGCTCGAAGGGACTCAACGGACTGCTGAGGTGCCAGAGAGGCGAGCCACTCGGCCGCTGAGCGTCGAATCTCCGCTGACGGGTCTTTCAGCATGGGCTCGGCCAGGATGGGCGCGGCCGGGGAGGTGCTGAGCAGGCGCTGCACCCGTCGGCGCACCCGCGGGGAGGCCGTGACGGCCAGGCGCGCGAGCTTGGGAAGGATCTGAGAAGGCAGTCGCGGGAAGACCTCCAGGATGTCCAGCGCGCGAGGAACGTTCTCCGAGCTGTCGAGACCTTCAGCCAGGACATCGAGGTGCTCCCACACCCACGGCCACAGCATCTCAGGATCCCCGTACGCCAGAACACGTGATGAACCGCATCGTCGATCAGGGAGGTTGAAGTGTCTCAGCACGGCTTCAATGGCTCGAGGATCGGCAGCCGCGAGCAGTGTGCTCTCCATCTGATGGAGGGTCGTTGACGGCCAGGCGCAGACGGTGGACGACTGACAGGGCCGGTACGAAGGAGCCCACCCACCCGAAGCCGTACTTCTTGAGAATGACCGGAACCCCGGTTGACCGCCCCTCAGCGACTGCGACGAAGTCCTCCACGTCCTGCTCGGTGGCCGGGTACCTCGCGGCGGCCTCCTCCCGAGACTCCGCACCGTGAGGATCCCAGGCGTCATCGACGATCCGGTTGAGGATCCGCCAGAGCTGCTGCCGGGCCGTATCGGCCGGCTGATCGAGAGCGATGTGCTCCACCTCCGGCAGGACGACGGGAGCCTGTTCGGACTCCTGGGCCGCGCACTGGGAGAAGGCCGCGCGGGCACGCAGCTGTTCGACAGCAACGGCGAGCACGGGGTTGTTCTCGGCTGTGACATCGAGAAGATCCGCATCCGGCCCCTCGGCCAGGTACTCGAGCAGATCGGTGGAGCGTTTGCTGCCCGCCTTGCTGCGGATCGCCTTCCCGGACAGGAGCTCGGCGAGGGCCTCGCGGCGTCGGGCATCGGGAACCCGGCTCAGCATGTCGATGGCTTGGAGACGCGTCTCGCGTTCCTCCTCCAGCGTCAGCGGGACCAGGAGGTGGGCCACTGGATCAAGATCCATGTCGAGATCGGCCAGGAGCAGCACAAGATCACGACGGTTGTAGTCGCCCAGACTGCGGATGAACGAGGCCGGAATCCGCGACCCCTGCGACTGCAGGTACTCCGCGATTCCCGGAAGGTGGCACGGAGCTCGGCCCTCGCCGTGAGAGTACGAGTGTCTCGACAGCCACAAGGTCAGTACCTGGGAGAGGAGCTTGCCCGCTTTGACTCCATCGAGAGCCAGGACCTCGGCGAAGCGTTCAGGCACCCACGTCGGGAGCTCCTTCGCCATATTCACTGCCTTCTCCTCCCAGGGGGCGACGGTTTTGACGACGTCCTCATTCAAGAGAAGCAACCAGAGAGGGGTGAGAGGCTTCCGGCGCCAGTCCTTTTTTCCTGGAGTATCAGCTGCCCAGATCGCACGAAGGAGCTGACCATATCGCCACCACTGCTGAGCACTGAGCGCATCATGACGATACAGACTGTCACGTAGCGCATACAGAACACGGCGACGATCTTTAAGGGGCTCTCTCATATCCGAGGGCCATGCGACACCTACTGCAGACAGTCGATCTGCGAGGTCGTCACTCACATGAAGTCCTCGATTCAGCGCGCCGACGCCGCCGAACAACGCGTCCGTCTCCGACTCCTGCCACACGTGCTCCACGACGTCCTCAGGATCTCCTGAGAGCACATAAGCGACGGCCCTCTCGTGGAGGTCCTCACTGACCGCCCGCAGGGGCAGGAGTGCCCTGGCCAGCTCATCGGACGCGGCGCCCTCACGAGTTTCAGCGACTTCTTCCAGATTCACAGCACTCTCCATCAGCATCCGCACAGCACATTCACTCGACTCGATATACCGGTCGGTAGCCAGGAATCCTACAGGCGCAGTTTCGCGCTCCGAGCACTTCTCCATTTCCGGCCGTCAGTTCCCGATGCCGCGAGGGCCATGCGGTTCGGATAGACCGTGCAGGCCGTGTGCCACTCGGCCGGTGGCTCCGGCAGTATCAGGGGGTCAAGGCATCGAGTCGGTCGACGACGGCGCAGGCCCGCAGCACGGCGCCGGGACTCGGCCGGTCGCCCACCTCGGCCAGCACGGCCGCCAGGGTGGTGAGCTGGAGGTCATCGGCCCGGCGGACTCGCATGCGCAGGACGTGCGCCACCATGCCGGTGGGCCGCATCGTCCCGGAGGCCGCGAGCGCGGTGAGCGCCCCGCGCACGTCCTGGACCAGTATCCGTATAGGGGTGCGATCCTCCCCGTTCGTCTCGGCCTCGTGTGTGCGGGCCTCCTCCGGGCGCGGCCGGCCGCGCCCGGAGGAGCCGCGAGATGGAGGGGAAGGTGGCCGCCAGAAGACTGAGCCGGTCGTGCACGCGCACGAAGACACCGGATGGGCGGTCGCCCTCGACCGTGATGGCGTGCACCTGAAGGTCGCGGGAGACCACGTCGGAGACCATCTGCATCTCCCAGCCGCCGACCTCCATGCACAGCAGGTGCCTGCACCCGTCGGTGCTTGTCACCGGCAGCAGGTAGTCCTGGTGGACCTCGTCGATGCTGATCGGTCCCAGGCCGTCCTGGGCAACCAGGATCAGACGGAGTCGGGGAACGGGGGCCTCGAAGCGGGCGGCCCCCGGCCCGGTGCCGGTCCGTTGGAGCTGATCGGCCACGGCTTCCAGGTCGATGTCGTCGTAGCCGGGCTCGGTGCTGCGGCGGGTGACGGAGGTGCGGTTGGAGGGGGCCAGGGAACCGTCGGGGCGGCGCTCGGCACCTGTCAGGTGCAGAGGGCCGGACAGGATGTTCCTCACCGATGTACCCCACAGGAGGGTGGCGTCCTGCGAGTAGTGGAAGGCGGCGTCGGCCCCGGCGGCGCGCCCGGTGGTGACCATCTCCGGTCGGCCCTTGTCCAGGTCCCAGAGTCTGATGGTCAGTCCTCGGCTTCCCGAGGGGGCCGTCCACCAGGTGGCGCTCAGCGGGAGCAGCAGCCCGGTCCGAGCCGTCTCCGTGTCGGTTCGCCCGATGAGAGCGGGGTCAGGGTGGGCCGGTGACGGCTGTGAGCGCCTGAGTCAGGGACCAGGCGGCGGCCAGGGCGCTGAGGACGGTGGACTCGTCGACGGCGTCGTCGCGCTCGGCGAGCGCTCGGAGCCTCCCGGCGGCCGAGGTCAGCAGTCGGGACAGGCGGGGCAGCTCCTCCAGGCGGGTGACCTGGGCCAGGCTCTCCAGGTCGGTGGCGCTGCGGGGGCCGGCGTGTGAGAGCCCTGCGGAGAGGAGTGTCTCGATGGAGGTTGAAACTGTTGAGACGACGTCTCGCTTCCGGTCGTCGAAGGTGGTCTTCTCGTCCGGCCACGGCCAGGGGCGGTCTGCGCGGGCGAAGAGCCGGATGACGGCCTGAAGGCACCAGGCCGCGTTGGCGGCCGAGGAGTGGCGTCCTGAGACGATCATGCCTCGTGGCTCCCAGTCCCGCGATCACGACGATCTCAGGGGGCGTCGGGCCAGGTGATGCTCAGGCGTCCAGGGGCACTGGTCACCTCGGTGCTGGCGGCGAGCCGATCCGGTGCGGTTCCGGCCAGGGACGCCTGCGCGCGCCGTCGGGCCTCAGCCCCCAGGGACTTCTCGACGACGGCCGGATCCCATGCGAGGACCTCCTCCAGGACCGGATCGCTCGGAATCCTTGGGCGGGTGCGGAGGTCTCGCAGGCATCCGGGGATGCGGGGCGGTTGGCGTCTTGGTGGCCGTGGCGCTCTCGTCGTCCCGTCCCGGTTGACGGCTTCGCGCATCCACAGGCAGGCGGCGAGGATGTGCACGCAGACGCCGGCCACAGGGCAGGGGCAGCGCGCGTCCTGCGGGCGGGAGACGGTCAAGGTGACGGGAACCGGTGGCCGGCCGACGCCGATGGTCACCTCCTCGGCCACTGGCTGCGCCCCTGCTCCGGGGTCAGCCGGCTCGTTGACAGGGTGCGACCCGGCCGGCGGCCAGCTCGGCGCGCCCGCGACGCAGCAGGCCCCGGTTGCCCAGGGCGATCAGGGCGACATCGTCAAGCGCACCGTAGACCGAGAAAGCAGCGGCCCAGGGGCCACCGTGGGCTTCCGGGGCCGGGGCGTCGGAGGCGCCGGCGGAGCGTTGGGACTGGCCGTTGTGCTCCTTCATACAGTCCTTCATACAGTCACCTCAGCCAGCCAGGCGGCGAACCGGTCCGGGGTCATGGCGGCGATCCTCATACCGACCTCGGCCAGGCACTCGGTCACGTCATGGTCGTACCAGGCGTGGCCCCTCTCGTCCAGGGAGGCCAGCCCCAGCACGGTCACGCCTTGGGCAACCAGGTCACGCGCCCGTTTGACGAGGGTGGACACCGATCCACCCTCCTCGAAGTCACTGATGACCGTCACAATCGTTCGGCTGGGACTGGTCACGGTTCCCGCAGCGTAGCCGACGGCGTTGGCTATGTCCGTTCCGCCTCCCAGCTGACTGGTCGCGAGAACCTCGACGGGATCGTGAACCATGTGGCTGAGGTCGACGACGGTGGTGTCGAAAATGGCCAGTCGTACGGACAGGCCGGGAAGACCCGCGAGGATCGAGGCCATGATGGCGCTGTGGAGCAGGCAGGAGGCCATGGAGGCGGACTGGTCCACGAGGATGATGACGTCCCAGGTCAGGTTGCGTCTCCTCTGGCGGGACATGAAGCGCACGTCCTCGACGATCATGCGGCCGGTGTCCGGGTCCACGTTGCCCAGGTTCGCGGTGATGGTGCGACGCCAGTCGAAGTTGCGCGCCAAGGCGTGAGGGCTGTTGCTGCGCCGACGGACTCCGCTCAGGGCCGTCGTCACGGGGTACTGCAGGCGCTCCATGATGTCGGCGACGATCCGGGAGATGAGGGCGCGCAGCCCGTCAGTGAGCTGGGGTGAGATCGTCCCCTTGATCCGCAGCAGTGCGGCCCCGAGCTCGGGACTGGTGTCGATGGCCTCGATGGCATCCGGGTCGGCCAGCAGCTCGGCGAGCCCGTACCGGGTCAGCGCGTCGCTCTCGAGGCGCTGCAGGGTGGAGGCGGGGAAGAGCCTGCGGGCGCTATCGAGCCAGTCGACCGCTCGTATGACCGAGGGCCCCAGGGTGGCTCTCGTCCCGTCGCCGCCTCCTGCGCCCAGCCGGTGCCCACGGCCCGTGTACTCGCGGTCGTAGACGTAGCCCAGGGCGTCATCAAGGTCTGCGTCCTGGTGCCTGCGCGGCAGATTCAGCTCGGCGTATCGGCCCAGCACCATGCGCCAGCGACGTGCTGCCAGGTCACCGTCCGGCTTCTCCCCGGAAGCGGAGGCGCTCAACGGCATGTCCTTCGTCACCCTGCCCACTCCCCCAGTCCATCGCGCGCCAGGGAGGCGACCAGCTCCCGCTCAAGCTGGGCCCCGAGCGCGGCGTGGGCCGGATCCACCATCCAGACGGTGTCGAGATCGGAGGCGGCGGTCCCGACGAGCTGCGCCACCATCCCTGCCAGGCGATGGGTCTCCATGGGCCTCAGCGTGGTGAAGGCCCGGCGCAGGTCGGGCAGCGCGGCGACGAAGGCCCGATCATCAAGGCGGGTCAGAGCCCCAGTGACGGCCTCGACGGCGTCGGGAGAACGCAGAAGCACGTCCGGGGCGGTTCGCACCAGGCCCACGATGAAGTCTGCGGCCCGCGCCGGATCCGCACCCACGTCGAGATGAGTGACGACGGCGCGCACCGCCTCCTCCTCGCTGAGTACCCGCACCGAGGCCGCGATGCCGGTGGCACAGCCGACAAGGGACGCGGCCGCGTCGCGGTTTCGACGCAGAACCTCGATCTCACGCAGTACCGCCCCGAAGCCGGCGCCCTGGGAGGCCTCACGCTCGCGCTCGTCGTCGCCGACCGACCTGATGATGAGGTCCCGCACCGAGATGAGGGCGTCAACGGCCCCGGCCGCCTCCTGATTCTCCAGCCCGACCAGGCCGGAGACGCACCGGGCGATCATGGCGTCGCCCCGGTGCAGAATGGACCGGATCCGGGCGCCGGCATCGTTCAGACGCAGACGGGACGTGGACTCGATGAGACCCGCCAGCCGGTGCAGGGCCTCAACGAGCTCCCCCAGGTCGCTGAGACGGCCGAGGCTGTTCTCGAGGCGGTCGCAGACATCGCCGGCCTCGGCGCCGAGTCCCATGACCGCCAGCTCACTGACCAGCGCCACCAGGGTCTCAGCGCTGAGCTCACCGGTGAGCCGCTGGGCCAGTCGGGTTCGCACCAGGACATCGAGATCGGGCGCCTCCTGGGCCGCGCGCACGAGTGCGGCCTCCACCATGGGGGTCCAGCTGTAGACCCACTCCTCCAGGAACTGTCCCATACCGGTGCCGGAGACGAGGTCGGCCCCTGAGATCTGGTGGGCGAAGCCGGAGCCGACAAAACGCAGGCGAGCGAGCAGCTCGCGGCGCTCGCGGTGGCGAGGTCGGCGGCTGGTGTCGAGGCTGACGCGGTGCTCGACGGCGTCGTCAATAATGAAGCGCGCGGTGCGCAGGCGGCCGCGCACCTGACGGACCAGTGGCGGGGTGGCGATGCCGTCGGGCACCTCTCCCACGTCGGAGGCGGCCAGGACGGAGGCGACGGCGGCTCCCAGATTGCCTGACAGCCCGGTTTCGTCCTTGACCAGGCAGCTGGTGAGGGCGTCAAGGATGTCGCACCGTCCGGGCCATGCCCGGCCGCGCAGTGCGGCCAGTCGCATGGCCTGCTCCACGGTGGCCAGCACCTGGGCGGTCCCCAGTGGTTTGCCGAGCCCGCGCAGGGCGGTGGCGACGTCGATGACCACGGTGGTGGCGAAGGCTCGGGCGGCCCCGGCCGACTCCGGGACCGTCTGGGCAGTGCGCCGCTTGGCTCGTCGGGAGCCTGTGCCACTGCCTGCAAGAGGACCGGCCCCGGTGCGGGCCCGCCAGGCTCGCTGCCACAGGCCCGGTGAGGGCATGCCGGCGCCGTATCCGCGCAGGGCGTCGAGGCGTGCGTAGTCGTAGCGGATGAGCCATGCCGGCCCGCCGGGTTGGGGCTGCGCCTCGGGCAGCCACGCGGCATGCTCGGTCGCATCGAGGCAGTCGAGCAGCGCCATAGTGTGAAAGCCCCCGGTGACGACCGCCACCGGGGCGGCCGGAGCCTCGAAGCCCTTCCCGTCTGCACCGGTCGATGCGGATGATTCCGGCAGGTACCGTCTCAGGGCCGCCGCCATGACGGCCTCGCGGGCGTGGGTGCCGTCGGTATCGAGGACCTCGCGCTCGACGTCGAGCCGTGCTAGTCCCGCCCATGCCAGGGTGTCGGAGAAGAAGCCCCGCCAGGATCGGATGTCGGCGGTGGCCCGGTCCTCGAAGAGATGCTCCCAGACCTCGTCGTGGTCACGGCAGCCCAGGCGCCGGGCGAGGGCGTCCAGGCTGCGCGAGCGAGCCAGGGTACCGCTCGGCCTGGAGAGTGCGGGCGACCCCGCCGCGCGCATCACCTCGCGTGTCGCTGCGAGGATCGTCATCCTCTCGAAGGCAGGCGCTGCGGTCGATGAAGACCGCCTCCGCCCCGTGCTCCCCCGCCCACCGCAGGGCCACCCACTCCGGGAGAACTCGGCCAGTGGGTGGTAGGAAGCCGTGCGCTCCCCAGGGACAGTAGTGCGACCGGCGGCACGGTCCGCGGGTCCTGGAGGGAGGGCAGAAGGGCGGCGTACTCGACAGGCCCCTCGATGAGGACTGTGGCGGGACGCACCTCCTCCAGAAGCGCCGACAGGGCCAGGGCGCAGGCGGGCGAGTGGTGACGGATGGGGACGAGGTGAACGCCCGCCTCGCCCCAACGCCGCTGGGCGTCCACGGCGCGCTGGAGCCGGGCGGGGACCTGGGTCGTCGGAGCGCTCACTCCCACAGTCCTTGGGAGGCGACCAGGAAGTCTCTCCACTCGGCGCTGCTCTCGGCCCGTTCACGCACCACCGAGTCGAGGTAGAAACGGATGCGCGTGGCATCCTCGTCCTCGCCCTTGAGCGCCACTCCCACCATCTGGCGGGCGATGTCGGAGGCCCTGACCGTGCCGTCTCCGAGGTAGCGGGCGCTCAACGACGCGGCCACACCGACGTTGACGGCCTCAGCGGTGGACATGACGGTCTCGGGGCGCTTGACCGGGGTACCGGCCTGCGTGGTCCCGGTGCGCAGGTCGGCGAAGGCGGTGACCAGGACGTCGAGCACCTGGGGACTCATGGGTACCCGCTGCTCTCCGAGCTCGGCGTCCAGGGCACGAGCAATGAGCTCGGCCTCGAAGGCACGGTCGGCTATGGGGCGGACCGTCTCGAAGTTGAAGCGCCGCTTGAGCGCGGAGGACATCTCGTGGACGCCGCGGTCACGCAGGTTCGCGGTGGCGATGACGTTGAATCCCTGAGCCGCGCTGACGCGGAAACCGTCCCCGAGCTCCGGGACCATGAGCTGCTTCTCGGAGAGCACGGAGACGAGGGTGTCCTGGATCTCGGGCGGGCAGCGAGTGATCTCCTCGAAACGCACGATGCTGCCCTGCTCCATGGCCTGATAGACCGGCGAGGGCACCAGGGCCCTGCGTGTGGGGCCCTCGGCGATGAGGGCGCGTAGTTCCACGAGTAGCGGACATGGTCCTCAGTGGTGCCGGCCGAGCCCTGGATGGTCAGGGTCGAGGCGCCGCAGACCGCTGCTGCGAGAAGCTCGGAGAGCATGGACTTTGCGGTTCCCGGCTCGCCGACGAGCATGAGGCCCTGGCGTCCGAGCAGCGTCACGATCGCCCGGTCGACGAGCGGGTCGTCCCCGTAGAACTTCCGGGTGATGCCGAGGTCCTCGTCCCCAACGATGAAGGCGCGCACCGAGTGGGGCGACAGGCGCCACCCCCGGGGGATCTCCGCACCGCGCTGGGTGTCGGCTGCGGCCAGCGCGGCCAGCTCATCGGCCCACCGCTCCTCAGCGGCAGGACGCAGCACCTGCTTCGCCTCAGCGCAGGCCGCCCGCTCGATCCTGCGATCATCTTCCCTGCCTCCAGATCGATCGGTGCCGCGTCGTCCGTCCCGCCGCCGCCGTCTCAGCCGCGCAGCCTGGCGAGCTCCTCGACGAGCTGGGGCACGACCTCGGTGACGTCGCCGACGACGCCGAAGTCGGCCATCTCGAAGATCGGGGCCTCGGAGTCGTCGCAGATGGCGACGACGGTGCCGGCCCCCTGGATGCCGCTGGTGTGGTGGACGGCGCCGGAGACGCCCAGACCGATGTACAGGCGCGGGGAGATGGTCTCACCGGTCTGACCGATCTGGGCGCTGCGCTCGATCCAGCCCTCGTCGCAGGCCACGCGGGTGGCTCCCACCGCGGCGTCGAGCGGCTGGGCCAGGGAGCGGACCAGGTCGAAGTCGCCGTCCATGCCGCGGCCGCCCACGACGACGGTGCGCGCCTCGCTCAGGGCGGGACCGGAGGCCACGGAGGTGGCCTCGCGCGAGACGAGGCGCACGGCGGCGGCCTCGGCGCTGACGGGAACCTCGAGGGCCTCGGCCGTCAGGGGCGCGCCCTCAGTCGCGGCGACCTCGGCGATCCCGGGGCGCACAGCGATGATCGGTGCATTGCCGCCCGAGGCGACGCCGGCGGTGGTGGACCAGGAGCCGGACAGGACCAGCTTGGAGGCACGCAGCTCGGTACCGGCGGCCTCCAGGGCGGTGACGTCGGAGACGCAGGCCGAGCCGAGCACGACGGCGGCCCGTCCGGCCAGCTCCTTGCCGCGGTAGTCGGAGACGACCAGGACCGCGGCGGGCTGGACGGCGCCGACGGCCGCCACAACGGCGTCGGCTGCGGTGGCGGGCAGGGTGGGCGGCCTCACCCAGGTCGGCGGACAGCAGGCGGGTGGCTCCGGCGCCGGCCAGGGGCCGCTGAGGCGGCCCTCACCCAGAGGCTGGAGGGCTGGGGCGACGACGTCGCCGCCGGTCAGATCCCGGGCGGCGGTGAGCAGCTCCAGGCTGGGGCCGGTGGGGGCGGCCTCGGTGGTCTCGAGGTCGACGAGGACGAGCAGGGGGCATCGAGCATGGGGAATCAGCTTCTTTCGCGAGTGGTAGGGAGGCGGACGGGCGGCGCGACGGCGTCCAGCGCCCCTGCCGGGACGTGGGCGGGCGCTGCGGCCGGCCGTCAGACGAGCTTGTTCTCCACGAGCCAGGCGGCGAGCTCGCGGCCCGCCCTCTCCGGCGTCGGTGCGGATGATGCCGGCCTCACGGGCGGGTCGGGCCTCGTCGTCGACGACGGCGACGGCCGGCTCGGCGATCTGAAGGCCGAGCTCGAGGCATCCCAGGGTCGATGGGCTTCTTCTTCGCGGCGCGCATGGCGGCGAAGTTGGGTAGTGGGCTCGTTGGCCTGGTCGGTGACGCTGACGAGCGCGGGCAGCGGCGCACTGAGGGACCTCGCGGACGGTGCCCACGGTGCGGGTGACGGTTACGGCGCCGCCGTCGACCTCAAGCCGGTTGGCCAGCGTGACGGCCGGAAGGTGCAGGGCGGCGGCCAGGGCGCCGGGCAGCATGGAGGTCATGGAGTCCAGGGAGGCCATTCCGGTGACGACCAGGTCGACCTCGCCGATACGTTCGATGGCGGCGGCCAGGACCCGGGCGGTGGTGACAACGTCGGCGCCGGCCAGGTCGTCGTCGGCCACAACAACCCCGGAGTCGGCCCCCATCTGCAGGGCGCGACGCACCCCGTCCTCAGCATCCTCCGGTCCCATGGTCAGGGCGATGACCTCGCCGTCGGCCTCCTCGGCCAGACAGACAGCGGCCTCGACGGCGTTCTCGTCGAGCTCGTTGAGGACGTCCTCCTCACCGCGCACGAGGCGACCGTCCTCGATGCGACGCTCGGACTGGACGTCAGGAACGTGCTTGATGCAGACCACGATTCTCATGGGCTCAAGGTTGCCATAACAGCGGCATCTCGCCACTGAGCGCTCAGTCACCCTGACACAGCGTCAGGACAGGAATGAAGACGACGCGATGATGACGAGGCAGTCACAGCGGGTGGGTTGAACGCGACGGGGCGCACTCCCACGAGGGAGACCTCACGTCCCTTCAAGTGGTAGCAACCAGCAGCCGCCAGGACAATGGGCCCATGCCTTCGACGCCAGAGCCCGCTCCAGCACCGCGCGCCGACCTGCCCGCAGCTCCCGACCACGGGCTGGGCGTCACCCTGAACGGAGACGGCGCGGACTTCGCGGTCCACGCCCCGCACGCCACAGCCGTGGACCTGTGCCTGCTGACCATGGATGCCGACGGCGCCGTGGTGGAGAGACGGATCGGGATGACGGGCCCTCGCGGGCCTGTGGAGCGCGCACGTCCCCGGCGTCGGTGTCGGTCAGCGCTACGGCTACCGCGCCCACGGCCCCTGGAACCCGCACGAGGGTCTGCTCTACAACCCCCGCAAGCTGCTGCTGGACCCCTACGCCCGGGCCCTTGACGGCCATGTGGACCTGGGGCCGGCCGTCTACGCCCATGAGGTCACCGATGACCTGGTCCCTGCGGCCGAGCCGTGGAGGCCCTCACGCCTGGACTCGGCCGGCAGCACCGCCGTCGGCGTGGTCACCGGTGACACCTTCCCGGTGGTTCCGGGCCCGCGTGTGCCCCGCGAGCGCGCCGTCGTCTATGAGGCCCACGTCAAGGGCCTGACCTATCAGCTGCCCGGGGTGCCCGAGGAGCTGCGCGGCACCTACGCGGGGCTGGCCCACTCGGTGACGGTCGAGCACCTCAAGGCCCTGGGGATCACCACGATCGAGCTGCTGCCGATCCACGCCTCGGTGAGCGAGCCCTTCCTGACCAAGCGGGGCCTGAGCAACTACTGGGGCTACTCCACGCTGAGCTACTTCGCGCCCGAGCCCTCCTACGCCACGGCCGCGGCGCGTGCAGCCGGCCCGCAGGCGGTCCTGGACGAGGTCCGCGGCATGGTCTCCATGCTCCACGAGGCCGGCCTGGAAGTCGTGCTCGACGTCGTCTACAACCACACCTGCGAGGGCGGTGTCGACGGCCCCTCCTTGAGCCTGCGCGGCCTGGACAACCTGGACTACTACCTGCACGCCCCCTACCTGCCGGCGCAGTACATGGACGTCACCGGTACCGGCAACACGGTGGACTTCCGGGCCACAGGTGCGATCCGGCTGGTCCTGGACTCGCTGCGCTACTGGGCCACCGAGGTCGGCGTCGACGGCTTCCGCTTCGACCTGGCCACCACCCTGGGGCGCCACGCCGCGGAGTTCTCGCCACGTCACCCGCTGCTCACGGCGATCGCCACGGACCCGGTGCTCAGCACGGTCAAGCTCATCAGCGAGCCCTGGGACGTGGGGCCCGGCGGCTGGCGCACCGGTCAGTTCCCCGAGCCCTTCCAGGACTGGAACGACCACTTCCGCGACACCACGCGCTCCTTCTGGCTGCACGACGCCTCGGAGATCTCCAAGGGCCGTCTGGGCTCGGACCTGCGAGACCTGGCCACGCGCCTGTCGGGCAGCGCGGACCTGTTCAGCCACGGGGAGTTCCCCGGCGGCCGCGGCCCGCTGGGCTCGGTCAACTTCGTGGCCGCGCACGACGGCTTCACCCTGCGCGACCTGGTGGTCTACGACCACAAGCACAATCTGGCCAACAAGGAGGACAACCGGGACGGCAACTCCAACAACCGCTCCTGGAACCACGGTTTCGAGGGGGACGTCGTCGAGGGCATCAACGGTGGCCCGATCGAGGTGCTGCGCCGCCGGTCGATGCGCAACCTGCTGGCCACCGTGCTGCTGAGCGCCGGGACCCCCATGCTGGTGGCCGGCGACGAGATGGGACGCACCCAGCAGGGCAACAACAACTGCTACTGCCAGGACTCCGTGCTCTCCTGGGTGGACTGGAACCTGGAGGTCTGGCAGCGCGACCTGGTCGCCACGACGCGCTTCCTCATCCACCAGCGCCACAGCCACCCGGTGGTGCGCCCCTCGCGCTTCGCGACCGGGCAGGTCCTGGACGGCGACACGATCGCGGATCTGGCCTGGTACCGGGCGGATGCCGCGCCGATGGACGGGGACTCCTGGCACGACCCACACACTCGCGTCGTCCAGATGCTGCGCTCGGGCCACCCTTGGAACGACGACGACATGCTCGTGGTCATCAACGGCGCCCTGGACCAGGTCGACGTCGTCCTGCCCGAGGGACGCGGGACCGACTGGCACCTGGCCTGGGACTCGACCTGGGCGGTCCCCCAGCCTCACACAGCGCCCTTCTCCCAGGCACGGCGCGTGAGCCGAAGCCCCCAGGACACCCAGGCCGACGTCATCATCGAGACGGACGGCTCCGGCGAGGTCAAGGAGGTCAGGACCACGGCCGCCGACACCGAGGGCCACACGGCCGAGAGTCTCACGGACTGTCATCACGACCGGCCGGGCGACACGACGATGCTGGAGGCGCTGTCCCTGCGGATCTACTTCTCCGGCGAACTGCTGGAGACCCTGTCCCCGGGCGCAGAGGCCCACTGAGCCGGCACCGAGGCACCCCAGCACCTGACGCGATCAGGAGCGGTGACGTCGTTTCCAGAGTACCCTGGCTCACGCTCAACCCTACGGACGATAGTCACGCTCCACAGCGTCCACAGCCACACATATCGATGAGCACAACTCTACGCTCACGCATTTCTTAGAGGTCACGCCAGTCAACTGTGGAGGCGTCCTAGAGGACTCCACCTTCATCGAAGTAGCGCTGCTCAGCCTCCGTCAGATCCATCATCGCAGGAGACTCGATGGTTACCCCTATCAATCGTCGAGAGCCAGCAATTGCTATCTTCGCCCTCGAAGATAATTGCCATCTCGTGGAGATGATTCCATCATGAGTTTTCGAACCTCCTTCACCGTACTGAATATTTAGTGCATTGACATAAGAGGAGTAGCTCGAATAGATTATCTGCTCTAACTCGGGAGGGGCATCCTGTGAAAGTCGGGTGGTTAGGTTGATATCAAACCTCGAAACCAGGTCACTGTTTTTGACGTGGCATCCGATGTAACCATCCTCTTCGCCGTTGCTGACTGCGGTAGTGAAGATCTGCCATTGTCTGGAGCTGGCTTCCAGTTGAACCGGTCTCGGAGGGCGAATGCCTCGTTGATGGTCATAGGCCATCTGTGCTCGGCGATGGTGCGGATGATCGCCACCCCCTCTTCAGGAGGATAGGCGCGGAACTGCTTGTCTTTAATTATCAAAAGAGAATGATTCACATCCAAACGTCGTCCGCCTATTGTTTGGCAACCTGTCTTGCAGCGCTTGCTTAATTATTGAGGACTGATGGGATGGCTTCGTTAAGGTACCACATCCAGAAAGCCCGACGCGCTTCAACGTCAACCTCATCGGCAGGTCTCCAATTCATGCCACCCGCGACTGCACACGCACACGCATAACTGCAGTCCAAGGAGTCTGGCAGAAGCTCGTCGTCATCCTCCAACTCTTCATCAATAACATAGTATGGATCTCGATGGCATGCCGAGATCACCATGTGCTGCGCTGCGTTCGCAACAAAAATTGCTTTGTCATTCTCGGGATTAGTTGCGTCATTTCCTAGGCTTTGAAAAAAGCGATATGCAGATCTTTCGGCGTCATCTGCATCCACTCGATTTTCAGTTAACGAAGCGGCTAGTGATAGCATTTCATCAATGTCTGGGCGCCCCCTGAATGTCTGTTCCCAAATATATTGAACTTTACGTATACATAGCATATCTAGATAAGTTCTGCGGCGGTAAGACACCTCTGGCTGGTTGGCATCAATCATCGCCTCCCAGAGGCGCATTCTTGCTCCCAATCGACAGTATTCCTTTGTTGTTTTTGGTCAGTTCGGTGTGGGCTCTCTGAATTTCTTTCTGAAGTGAGTTGTAGTCCATGATCTATATGCCTTTCTTGTTCTTGCATTGTTACTTAAAGTACGACTCGGGTAATGGCGTACTGGGTGGGACGACATTTCCGTCGGGTGTGATTATGGTGCCGTCAGGTTTGAAAACCCATGTTCCGTTAGGGTCGGTCACATACCATGTTTTCTGCGTATGATGGGCGTAGCTCCTAAACCATCCACCACAGTCCTCGCACATGTCTTTGGAAATTCCTAGACTTGTGTCTATTGCTCGCAGGGCTTTCTGTCTCTCTGCGTGAGAGCCATTGTATCGTCCAGGTACTCCCTGGTCTAACCCATGAGGTGTTCTGGGGTACCCCATTTCGTCGGTAACTCGAAGAACTTCGTCGACGTTGGGGGATTGAAACCCGCTTGGTCGCCTACTCTGACTCCATCCGCTGAGAGCATCATCAGAACCGTCAACGGAATCGGAGGATACGGTTTTTGCAGAGTATCGTTTCCTACTTGTGACTTCCTTTCCTCTTTGCACGGCTCGTGTGTGTGCTGCTTGTGATTCTGCGACGCTTTGGGCTTCGGTTCTGGCTGCCGCTTGTTCGGTGGCTTGGGCTGCTTTCTTACCTCCTTGTCTCAGGGCGGTGCGGCTGGCGGCCATGTCCCTGGCGGTGGTGCGGGCGATGGTGTGGGCGCCGGCCCCGAAAACTGAACCCGGGATGAAGGTCAGAGCGAAGTCGAACAGATCCCAGGCTAACTGGCCTGCGGTGACGTTGCTGAGGTATGAGGAGGTCGCCGCCGCAGGGTTGTGGATGAAGGAGGCCAGGCCGTGGCCGTGGGCCGCGGCCCAGGTCAGGACTCCGACGGCTCCCATAGCCAGCGCGAAGGTGGAACCAGCTGACATCAGCAGCATCACACCCAGCGCCGTGACCAGCAGCTGGCCCGTCGGCCCCAGGGAGTCCCACCACGTCGCCAGCTCATCAAGCAGGCCGGCGAAGAACCCAGAGTCACTGCCGCCGAACAGCAGCGACGAGCCAATCGCCTGAGCAACTACCACACCGCACCACAGACACACCAGCCCTATGAGGGCCGAGACTGCGAGCGTGATGAGAGCGAAGACGCGACGTGCCGCGGGTTCAGCCCCGGGGGTGGTTGCCGCCATGGCGTCACGGCGCGTTTCCATCACCTGGGCAGCGGTCAGACGGCCCTCGATCATGCGCTGGGAGCGGGTCATGCGCCGGTCGGCGTAGCCACGGGCGATAACGACCAGATCGCTGTAGGAGTAGGCCACCAGCGCCGCGACCGCCTCGATCGGAGCCCGCACAAAAGCCGGTCCCCCGATCGCCGTCACGGAGGGCGCCCTGGGCGCCTCGCCAGCAGTGACCCCCAGGGCTCCGGTGCGCAGGCGTCTGCGGGCATCGGCCAGCAGGCACAGGCCGAACAGCACCACCGAGTAGGCGATCGCATTGTTGCCCCGCCCCGAGACCTGCCACACCGCACCCAGCCAGTAGACGGCCGGGTCGTCCGAGTCCAGCCAGGACACCGAGGTCAAGGAGGCCACCGAAGCGTTGTAGGCCGCGTGATCCACCACCACCTGCACCAGCGCTACGGCAGGCAGCACCCAGGCCACCACCCGCCCCAGCGGCCTACCGGTGCGCCACAGGACGATCCCCAAGCCGACCGCCATCGCCACCGTCATCGTGGACACGTGATGACCCACCGCCAGCGGGCTCGGCCCCCCGCCGGCCATGAACCGACCTAACAGGCCGTCACTGTTCCACAGGCGGAAGGACCCGGCCGTCCAGGCGTTGAGCGAGTAGTCCAGACCCTTATCACCACCCAGCAAAGAAGCCAGCATCCCCTGAGGCGCTAGACGCCTGGCGCCGTCCTCAGCCGCAGTGAAACCCGCCCCGGCCGCGTAACCCAGCTACGCCCAGTCCACCGCCGCCAGGCGCCGCGCCCGCCCCGGTGCCACCAAAGCCACCACCACCAGCGGCACCAGCTTGCCCGGCTCCTCCACAAAGGCCGCCAGAGCAATGCTCGTTCCGTCGTCACTCGTCGACATCCCGCCACTGGCGGCAACCAGCTCCGTAGCCTTAGCCACTACCAGCGCCCACGGCACACTCACCGAGAACATGACACTCACCGCCCGCCACGAGATGGTGCGAGTGCGTGACAGCAGCACCATCACCCCCAGACAGGCCAGCATCCAGAGCGTCGGCACCATCGCAGCAGCCAGGCGCGGCACCACCAGCACAGCCACCACCAGCAACACGATCGTGATGCGCTGACTGATCCGAGACAGCCGTAACAGCCCCCGGGCCAGCCCCTCGTGACGGCTCAACCACCTCTGCCAGGCCCACTGCACCCGCTGCCAGGCCTCCGGCGGAAACTGTAAGGACCCCGCCGGCCGCCCCCACACAAACGGGGAGACAACACCAAAAGCGCCCGAAGCACTACGAAGACCCACCAAAACCTTCTCACATCACCAACAGTGGACAAACACCCACCCGGAGCCACAAGAACGTAATCATCCTGTTATCTGCGGCCCCGCGTCACCACCCTGACGAAGATCAGGGTGGTGCAGACGACAGCTTCGAGTGCTCGCCCCTCTCCACGTTCCTCATCGGATAAGTCACCGAAGCGCAGGACGTTGGAGCCCATCACCCAGGCCGGCGAACTCCGCATCAGCGCTAAGAGCGCACCCCCTAGGATGAGGGCATGACTC
>BNJU01003971.1_pt1 | contig 62312 bp, 111 predicted proteins | sample 8539281 | NCBI WGS metagenome assembly BNJU01 (sample SAMD00202456, study PRJDB9452) | human saliva metagenome | isolation source: human saliva | place: Japan
CATCCTCTAATGGATATCTCTTGCATTGTTTGGTGTACAGCCGGCTCGAAAGATAAGCCATTATTTTGTCAGGATATCCGAGATTGTAGCCATAATATATGAACGATCCTTACATGGTATTGATACCATTGACCATGCCATGGATTGTCTAAACAGTCTTTTCGATACCGGGATTGAAAGTACACAAGCTTCCCGAAAAGAAAATAGCCTGTTTCGGACATACGCACGAGATCTGTGACTATTGGAAAATCTGGGAGTTCCATCAGAGAGAAAGTTTACAGAACAATTGAAGAAAAATGAGAATATTACACTTTGGGAGCACGGCAGCCTCCTGCCACAATACTCTTGTCTGAAAACCAGCGTGTCCGGTACCTTAGTTTTACATAACAATAGTACATTATCTACAGGCAAAGGCAGTAATTCTTGCCGGAGGCAGTATGCGTGGGCTCTACCTGCATAGTCTGAACACGGCAGATGTTTACAGGGTGTCCAGCCATCGCACTACAAAAGCCGGTGCAAGCTCATTAACCTGGAATTAACAATTTATTCCCGGATTTATCTCTCCCATTCATAAAATTGTCTTCCGGAAGGCGGTTTGCGTTGTGTAGCTTCTTGATAGAAAATAAGGATATTGAAAGAGCTCCCGATAGCAATGCCTATAAAGAATGCCTAATCTTACAGGGAGACACATGGTCCCTTCACATTTTCCCGGAAATTCTCGTTATTTCGATATCGCTTGATGCGATTCTATTTTACGCCGTATTAAAGCAAATGAGGGGAAAATTGACGAATCCCTGGGTTGTCTTATTCGTTATAGGCAGGATATTCTTCGGGATGAACGAGGCCATGTACAGGATTATATAGAATGGCTTCGAAAAGAACATCATATTGAGATAGAAAAGAGCGAAATTCGGATTGCTCCCTTTTTCCATGCGGCCAATGGCGGCATAGAGGTTGACCACAACTGCGCAACGGCTGTAGCCGGACTTTTTGCGGCCGGGGAGTGCGCAGGTGGAATTCACGGTGCCGACCGCTTGGGAGGTATGGCTTCAGGAAGCTGTTTGGTATTCGGCACTCTGGCGGCAAAGACTGCCTGTCGTTACTGTGAAGAACAAAACTTCCTACCACTTTCCACGGAAGAGATTGAAACGCAATTCCATCTATTCCATTCCTGCTGTATGACTCATGATAATAAAGGTCTTCCTCTCCAAGACTCTACTCTTACTCGCAGGATATCTGTCAACGTAAAAGAACTGATGTGGCAGTACGGAAATATTATCCGTACAGAGGAGGGCTTAAAAAGCTCTTTGGAGGAAATCAATTCTTTAAGTTTACTCCTAATGACAAGACGGAACTTAAGGATTTCCAAAACACAATAAATTGAAAGCCCATAGCAGAGCACAGCAATTTGTTGATTTAAGTCGAGGCTACTCCCTTAGCATGCTTGCCAGAAAAAGAGAGTCGAGGTGCCATTACGGAAGACTATCCGGAAAGTGATAAAGTATTCTCTGAGAAGCGCATCGTACTTAGTATCCAAGAACAAAAATACCGTGTTTCAGAAGAAGCCATCCCCAAGAGGGAATAATATATGTAAGTAACCGTTCGAAAAAAGATCAGAAAAAGTGAGGCTGACTCTATGATTTTAGATACATTGGAAAACTTGTCCCTATATACTTGCCTGCATCCCGGTCTAGAGCAATTCGAAGAAGCTTTTTGGGCAGTACACTCCCTCTTATTATCCTTTTTGGGAAGCATGGGAACTTGATGGAGAAAATGCCTTTCTCATTCTCAAAGAATATGAAACAGCTCCCATAAAGGTGCCTTTTGGAAGCCCATAATCAATACTGGGATATTATGTATATGCTGGAAGGCGAGGAAATCGTCTATGTTAAACCACGAAAGCGAATACGCCATATTGTAAAAGAATATAACGAGCAAGATGACGCTTTACTCGCTTCTCTTGATGAGGACTACCCCGTCCTCTGACTGCCGGACAATTTCTGATTCTTCTTCCGGACGATGCACGTGCCCGGAGAGAAAGCAGGGCAAAAACAAGGGCAATAATCGGAAAACTGAGATAGCGTGAGAAGTAATCCTCAAACGGATGTTTTGCTGAGACTATAGGTCAGTATGCTACCTAGCCGGCGTCTAAAGGCGCCGGCTCTCTCATTCCCCAGATATGATAAATTCCTCCTTGCAAATTTTAGAATGATGAATCCATTATTAAAACATCCTTTGTAATAATTATACAGCCATAAATGCATTTTTCCGTTGTTGACACAACGGCATATGCATTTTAACTTTTTCATAAAAATCAAATCTTTCTACAAGTTCAATTACCTCTCCTCCTCTACTATCATGGCGGTTAATAATCTCACGAAATTCATCCCAGATTGGGCAAAGCATATCCTTATTTTCGACAGGTCTCATTAGAGTAACGGGTTTATCGATAAAAGTCATCTAACGGCATTAAGTCCAAAATAGCATCAAGTAAATCAGTGGATCTTGGTCCATCACAGCGCGAACAGCGTAATGGTTATTCGCTGCCGCCATTGATGCTGCAGGAAAGTTAATATCTCCTAAAAACCAAGCTATCTCCATGTCCCATTTCGTCTAATATTTTTAGTAACTCAGGTGTAATAATGGTTGGTATTCCTCTAAGCATATAACCTCTTTCTAAAGTCTCTTTTCAAAGACTTCTATCTCTCAACAGATTCAAAAAGAATTGCTCTGCTTGAATTTACTTATGTTATTCACGATAATTCCCTTTATTCATAATACTGATTATCCAATTTGATACGGCGCCATTTTTCGTATTTCTTCATCTTTAATTTTTGGCCATAACGCTTTCGCCATGACCTGAAAAATATTCTCCTTCATAGTCTGTAAGATCATCTAGTTTAAGATAAATGGATATGATATGTAAAATTTCATTTATCAATCGCTCTGCTTCCAATAAATTAAAGTCCTCCCCTGTATATAACTTAATTGCCGACAGAGTGTTTGTAATTCTCTCTCTTCTTCTAACGCAAACCCTATAAAGCCACTTGTAATAAGGTCTATACCGATTCTTTAAATGGCATAGAATGGACGCAACATAGCGAATAAATCTAGCCAGTGTATCCAATCTTGCCAAACCATCTCCTCTTGCAACACATCGTTTCAAATTATATTGACCGGTTTGGGCCAGCATCATACAGTCTATGGCTATTTTATAAAGGCGAATATCATTGGGGAAGCCAAGTTGTAAGCGTCTTCTAATAGTGGAAAAATCACCTTTTTCATCAACAAAAACTTTTCCCATTCGTAGCAAGGAAAAAGGCGTTCTTCTGCAGTATTCAAATATTCCTGATATGTTTTCGGGCCTTCATCAAATCCGGTTAAACGGCTATAAAAAGAGTTAATTGTCATCACATCTCTGTGAACGCCGTAAGCACTTTTGTGCTGAACAGGAAGGTAATCCCTATATTTTACAAAGATGTTTTCTTTTCCATTTTCTAATACTCGAAATAGCGGATGATTTATCTTTTGGAACCCAAATATAAAAATCAATTCCCCCAATCATGATCCCTAGATATCTTGTCATCATAGCCAAAGCATTCTGAACCTATCTCCCCACAAGACCAAGGGCCATAAAAAGGAAATAATTCGGGCAAAATTCTCTTCCGCATCAGGAATAACTGTGGTCCGTATAAAACCTTCACTTAACTCCATTGCAGATATAGAATTTTGTATTATTTTTCAGTCAAATTATTTTTGCCCCCTTGTTTTTAGTTTAATTTCCGCTTCTTCAAGTGAACTGTAAACCGCTTTTGTAATTGTCTCCTCCATTACGCTCTCCCCAAAGATAAGCCTTGTTCAGATAGCTCGTTGGTGTATCTAAGCAGCAATTCCAATGTCTCCTTTGAATATGTCATCAGTTCACATTTAAAGTAAGTCTCAATAGACACTAAACTTTCCGTATCCTCCTCTGTATACACCGGTCGGTTATGTGAAACAGCAGCGGATATTTATTACGAAGCTCTGCGCTCTGCTCCGCCACCATAAAAAGCAATAGTCCTAGCCAGTTCTTTCACTTCCTCTTTTAGTTTAGGGAGAAAAATTTTTAATTTTTCTATAATACTCGGATTGGTAGAAGACATCATGCGGGCATATTTTTCCATAACAAGATTTCGTCCAAGTTTTTCTGCCACTTCTATATCACCGAGAATGTGTTCACACATCTTCACTCAGCGCGAAATACTGTCCTTTATGCATCCGTTGAAATACCTCTGGTTGATTCTGGCACGATGCCTTACCGCCAATATTATGAACATTTTGAAACATCTTCCATTCCATCGAAATAATCTGATTTATTATAGCTTGTTTCTCACTCATAATATTTCTCCATCACTAATAAAAAAAGCGTTAGAACAACCCTCTTTTCAGATTCTCCTAACGCATTAGATTTACTATTTGTCCCTGACCATAATGATTATTCGCAAAAATTATGAGTAATTGCAACTTCATCATCATCTTCTACATATGGTTTGCCAATTGCACTAGCCATTTGATAAATTTTTGCGGTCATTTCCAGAACTGTGCATCTTTTAAATGCTACTTCCATAGTATTGCCAACGCACAGAGCACCATGGTTTGCAAGGAGGGCTCCATATCCCTTTCCTAAAGCCTTAACTACATTATTAGCTAATTCCGGAGTTCCCGGAATCGCATATTCCGCACAACACCTTCCCCACCAAATGCTTGAGCCGCCTCATCAATTATGGGGGGAATAGGCTCATGAAGGCAGGCAAAAACTTGAGAGAAAAATGGATGCGTATGAACGACTGCATTTACATCCTTACGATTTTGCATTATGGCAACATGCATTCCTATTTCTATAGTCGGCTTTCTTATTCCTTCTACTATGTTTCCATCAACATCACAACCACTATATCCTCTTCCTTTATTACATCATAAGGCATTACTGATGGAGTCAAATAAATAAGTCCTGAATCCGGATCACGTACACTGATATTTCCCCAAGTTTCTACGGTCGCTTTCTTTTTAATCATTTCATTTCCACTATCTACAAGTAGTTTTTATAATTCATCTACCGTCTCCTTGATCCTCGTTCTTTGTAAGAGTAGCCTTCTTTGGGCGACTCTTACAAAGAATATATTTCTATATCAAGATTGCCCACTTTGCCTCAATTGCTTTTTGTATACAGCTTAACATTATCCATTGTTTCTTTTGCATTATCGCTGGTTACCATGTTACATCCGGTATCAATATAAGTCTCAGCCTTTTTCTCCCTAAGGATCTTCGCCATATTTATAACGCCGAGTTTACCCATTTCAATTGGCTGTTGTGCACATGTGCTGACAAATTTTCCATCAATTACATATTGAATACCTTCCGAAATTCCATCATAAGAGAAAATTTTAACTTTATCCGCCAAACCGGCCTCATCAATTGCCTGATAAGCCCCAATGCCCATAAGGTCGTTTTCACAATAGATTGCCATCAAATCTTTATTGGAAGTTAAGCAGTTCTGGATAGCCGTATATGCCTGATCCGTTTCCCAATTTGCATGCTGTTCAAATACTAAGTCAATATTTCCGGCAGTATTTAAAAACCCTTATAACGATCTTCGTCATTAGTCTGTCCCTGAACACCGCGAAGAATGGCAACCTTTCCCCCATCCGGATACATCTCCTTAAAAAGCTCTCCAACCATCTGGCCTCCAACATAGTTATCTGTTCCATAGAAGGGATTTCCTCTCCCAGTGTTGAAAGAGTCGTCTTGTCCAGCTGTGTATCTAGGGTTGATTACAGGAATTCCCAGCATCCTTACAATCTTGCAGTGCAGAAATCAAGCCCTGTGAAGCTGCAGGTACAAGAATAATTCCATTAACTCCTTGAGAAATAAAATTTTCAATAATGGTTAATTGTTCGTCAACAGATGCATGTTCTGCACCAGCCTGAATTTCAACTTTAAGTCCCAAGTTTTCACATGCCGTCTTAACCGCATTGGCAAGGATAATATGATATTCATTATTTAAGGTCATACCACAAAATCCAATTGTTAACTTACTATAATCTCCTTCGAGGCACTGAATCTTTAATTTGCTTTTGCAAACTCTTCCCGCATTCTTGGCAGGTGTATTAACATGAGGTTCAGTTCCTTTGTTCTCCTCCACCGTACCGGCGTCGTCACTTTTGGCCTGCTCTGTTTTTCACTTCTGTTGTTTCTGTTTTTGCCTCCTCTTTTTGCCACAGCCAGCAGCTAATGCCATTACCATAGCAGCACAAAGCACGATTGACAGAATTCTCTTTTTCATTTTTCCTCCTTTTGTTCTTAAATTGAACATGTTATGTCTTCTATTTCAAAGTACCCGAGGTTTTCAGTACCGTGAAATTTCTATTCTGCTTTTCTTTCTTTCTGTTTATCAAGAAACACAGCAACTATAACCACTAAGCCGGTGATAACAGTTTGATAATAAGTAGGAACATTCATAATCTGAAGTCCGTTTGTCAGTGTAGCCAAAATAATTGCACCAATAACCGTATTCGCTAAACGCCCCTTTCCACCTGACATTGAAAATGCCACCGATAACCGAAGCTGCTATTGCATTCATTTCATACGCAGAGCCGGCGCTGGGATCCGCATACAGCAAACGGCCCAAAAGCATAATGCCTGCAAAAAGCTGAAAAACACCACAGAGAATATAAACAATAATTTCCACTTTATTTACTTTAATGCCGGATAATTTGGCTGCTGCGGGATTTCCCCTACCGCATATACACTTCGTCCAAATTTAGTGTAGCCGAGAACCAGAATCATAATCGTATAGAAAACCAAAATATACAGGGCCCCGATAGGAACAACACCAAAGAACTTTGTTTTCATCAATACTCCTATTGAAAGGTCAAATCCTGATACAGCCTGTCCACCATTAATGATTTGTGCCATGCCACGCATAATTTGCATACTTCCCAATGTTGCAATAAGGCAGGTACCTTCCCATAGCTAATGAGCATTCCATTAATTAGTCCCACCACTCCACCGATAGCAAGGCTCATGAGCAAAGCCAAAGGAAGCGGTGTTCCATTATTAATCTGCATCGCCAAAAAAATGCCAATAAATCCAACAACAGATCCTACTGATAGATCAATTCCGCCTGTTAAAATAACAAGTGAAGCGCCGATTGCCAGCATTGCATTAATACTTGCCTGGTTAACAATATTCATTAGATTGGGAACATTCAGAAAATTTTTTCCTAGCAATTTACAGATAATTGTAAAGATAGCAAAGATAGCAATCATACCAAGGAAAATCATCCAGTCTGACAAATTAATATGTTTATTTTTCATTAGTAACCTCCTCGGAAAGTTCTAATTTCATAATGTCTTGTTGTGTAATGTCTTTGTTCTCTACAACGCCTTTCATATAGCCATCTCCCATAATCACTATAGAATCACTCATCTTTAAAACTTCTACTAAATCGGAAGAAATCATGATAATCGATGCCCCATGCGCAATAAGGTCATACATGATATTGTAAATCTCATCGCGTGCACCTACATCTATGCCTCTTGTCGGCTCATCAAATATATAGATATCCACATCTGCACAAAAGCCATTTAGCAACTAACTACTTTTTGTTGGTTTCCTCCGGAAGCGATTTGGCTTCCACCTTTTCCGAGAATGTTTTGATTTTTAACTTTTCAATATAATCTTTTGTAGCTCTTTTGAGCCGAAGTTTTTCAGAAATGGCTTACAGAATTTTTTAAATTAGGCAAAACTACATTATCTGTGAGAGAATGCATTAGAATCAGCCTTCATCTTTACGGTCCTCCGACAAATAAACGATGCTATCTTGAATATTCTTTGCTAGATCCGTACCAAGCTGCTTGCCTTTTATAAAGAACCTCCCCGGAATCTTTTTATAATAACCTATAATTGTTTTAGCCATTTCTGTACGTCCTGCTCCAACAAGACCGGCAAAAGCCGAGTATCTCGCCTTTGTGCAGATCAAAAGAAATATTCTTGACAACCCCTTGTAATTAAGGTTCTTAACTGACAGAACAACCTCATCCATCTTTAAATGAGCATTATGAAGCTTTTGAAATGAAACTTTCCGACCAACCATCATTTCTGTAAGTTCGTCTTCGCTTGTTGTACTCATATTCACTGTACCGATATAATGCCCGTCTCTCATAACGGTACATACATCGCCAATCTCAAATAGTTCACTCATGCGATGAGAAATATATATAATTCCAATTCCTTGCGCTTTTAAATCGCGAACTATTTCAAAAAGCATTTCCGTTTCTTTATCGGTAATTGCAGCAGTCGGTTCATCCAGAACAAGAACTTTAACATTATTGGAAAGCGCCTTAGCTATTTCAACCAGTTGTTTTTGGGCAACACTTAAGTCTCGAACCAAGGTTTTGGGGTGAACATTAAGGCCGACTCGCTCCATGCAATGGCGAGCATTCTCCATCTCTTTATGATGATTCACTTTACCTCTGCTAATGATTTCTTTGCCTAAAAGATATTTTTCATACACAGGCATATCAGGAATTAAGTTAAATTCCTGATAAATAACACTACACCTCTGGATATCATCTCTCCCGGTGACATCGATTGAATTTCTTCTCCATCAAGCACTATGCTTCCGCCCTCACGAGAATATGCTCCTGATAGAATTTTTAATCAATGTTGATTTTCCGGCCCCATTTTTCTCCAAGAAGAATATGAATCTGCCCTCTTCTACAGTCAATTGCGCATCATCCAGAACCTTAACTCCAAAAAAACTCTTAGATATCTTGCGCATCTCCAGAATATTCTTTCCCATTCTTCTATTTCACTCCTCCCTTAATCAGCGTCTCGTAGTGAACGGTACTTTTCGAGTATATCCATCGGTAGAGCTTCAGATGTTACAAACTCAGTTGAATAAGAATTTGCCACTATTTGTCTCAAATCTTGGATGTCTTTATCAGGAAAAAGCTCTGAAGCTGAACCATTAAATTCCCCCATTGATGTGCTTTCACCATAGCAAACCACTATTGTCTTTCCGGTATATCCTGCAGCAAGTTTCATGAGTAATTTACTCATTGAGCCTCCACCAACCACATATATCTTTTCTAATGAATGACCGATGATGCGCTCAATATTCTCAAATACATCAGCAAAAGACAAAGCCAAAGAGCGATAAAAAGCCATAAATATACATCTCCAATCCATATCTCCTTCCACCTGGCCTGTTCTTTTCAAGTATTCCCAAATCGCTTTGCTCATTACATCAGGGTTGAAAAATCCTTATGATTTAGATCTATTACAAGTTCCGAATGACTATCCTCAGCCATTTTTGCAATTTCATCCCAACTGCTCTTTCTGCCAAGGAAATCGTCATACTCCCTCTTGAGATGATTTACAATAAACATTCCAGCACTATTCTTTAGTAAGGGTAATACGATTAAAAGCACCTATCTCATTCGTCAGGGAAGCCTCTCTTACTTCCTCAGTGATTAGTGGTTCCATTAGTTCAGTTCCAATAAGTGACCAAGTCCCGCAACTAACAAATCCAAAAGACTCTTCCGTTGCAGGTATAGCCGCAACAGCTGATGCAGTATCATGTGAAGGTACACAAATAACAGGAATGTCATAGGCCCAGACCTATTTCTTCCGCTATTTCTTTCTTAAGATTCCCAATCACTTGGCCATGTTTGCAATGGGACCAAAAAGAGACGGATTAATTCCAAAGAAATCACATATCTCCTCACTAATTTCTCTGGTCCTAGCTGACACAAGTTGAGTTGTGCTTAATTCGCTGGCTCATTAATCATTTTTCCTGTTAAAAAATAATTTAAGATATCAGGAATCATCAGGCATCGACTTGCCACTTTTATCAATTGTCGAAATTGCCCTTTTAATCCCTGCCATCATATAAACTGAATTAATCTTGTCGCATAGAATACCACTTTGATTGAATAATTTTTCTTTCTTCTATAGATACCTCGGAAAGAATATCCTCTCAATAGTGTTTCTATAACTCATCGGATTTCCTAAAAAGAATTCCATTTTTCATCAAAATATGAAAAATCAACCCCCAAGTACAAACCCCGATGGAATCAATCCGCTTATAAGAAGATGCAAGCTCTTTTTAGAGTATTTTTAAATTCATTGAATATATAAAGAATATCCCAATAATAATACTCACCTATTCGCTACCATATAATTTGGAGTTTGTCTAATAACTTGAGTTTTTAATAAGACCGTTTTCATATTCTCCCAGTACTGTTCGAAATGAAGTATTGCCGCAATCCAATGCGACCATTATTTTTGTCGGACATAGTCTACTCTATTGAATCTTAATTGATAAATTAAACTGCCCTTCATATTCTTTTTAAAAAGTCTAAGTCTTTTACCTTAAGTGATTCCATTTCCCCCATCAAGTATTCTCTTCCCAGTCCGTTATACTTATCCAGCCCCAATCTATGGAATGGCAAAAATACAACCTCTCTAACGCTTTTGCAAGTTTTCTGCATAACTCAAAAATTTCTTAATGGCTTCCTCTGAATCATTACGACCGGGAACAAAGGGATACCTTAAAAGCTCTCCTTCAAAATGAGTATCGAGCCATTCAATATTTTCAAGAATCAATTTATTTCCACGACCAGTTAGCTTCCGATGTTCTTCCGAATCATAATGCTTAAAAATCACAATAAATAATGTCACAAAGCAGGTGCGACCTTGATTAAATTTTCTGTTGGTGCCTCACCACAAGTTTCAATCAAAACCTCCACCCCTTTTTCATGGATTTTGCACATTTCACAAGAAAAATCCGCCTGCAAAGAGGCTCTCCACTAAATGTAATACCTCCTCCTGATTTTTCATAGTAAAAAGCATCTTTTTCCAATATGAGCATTAATTCCTCTACAGTATAATCTACGCCTTGCACGATGCGTGCATTAACATAGCATTGATCAATGCACTGCATACATAGCGAACATTGATTTATGTTGGTGATTGCTCCAAATTTAGAATCAAGCCGTATTGCTTTTTCGGGACAATTCTGTCAGCATCTGTCACAGCCCTCACAAACCACACTTTTAAACAAAATCTCCGCCTGAATTTTTTGTGACTCAGGATTTGCACACCATTCGCAACGCAAGGCGCAGTCCTTCAACAGTAGTCAGAATACCGGGACCGTCCTCTGTAGAACATCGTTCAATATTAAAAATTCTTCCTTTTTAGAGTTCAACTTCTCTTCTGTTAATAACATCATTTTGAGCTGCTTCTCTAAAGATGTAAACAATGCGCTGTAGCCGGAGACACGAACCATCAAATCCTGATATTCTTCCGGATTCTTCTGTGCCTGCCTAAGCACCTCTGAATCATTAACATTAAACTGAATCTGTTCTCCATCTTTATCAAAAATGCTCTCATCATTGCAATAACATTCATTCTTTTGCTCAACCGTTGCAATTGCAGAGGGAGCAAGCCTCATGTTAAAGATATTTCCTTCTGATCCCAAATAGTTGGAATTTTTCCCAACAGAATTGCACGCAGCTGTTGCGCCGTTTCTTTCCGAACCATTTGCAGGAGACGCCGTTATTAACCGGAGAACCTGCAGAACGCCCATCGGGTGTTGCTCCAATACGGCTTCCAAATGAAATGTTACCCTGTAACTGGAGTCTGACTGTAGGCCATACAGCAAGGAACCGGTCCCTTTCCATATTTAGAGCTTCTGTAATTTAAATTCAAACTGGAGCCAACAAATTCTTCAATTTTAACAACCCAGCAATCCGCTTCATCATCATCATTTCCAAACTTGGGAGCTTTTTATTTTTCATCATTAACTGAATATCCCGTCCAGTAGAGTCGTTGTATTGTCACCAAAGTTTGTCGCACATGCATGGAGTAGTTGATCCATTGTCAAAATCTTTTTGTTAAATACCAAATACTCAATTGCAGCAAGAGGTCTCCTGCACTAATTGTTCCAGCTGTGGGACCACCATCGGCAGAATACAAAGAGCCGCCTTCGACCAAATCAAGACAACGTCCAATACAATCTTCAACAAGTGAGGACCGGAATGCGTTCAAATCATATCTAACATGAACTTCATCATTAATATGTTCAGTCAAACAATTCAAATCCATAAAATACTTTAAGCAGCTTCTTATACTGTTCGAAAATCTCCTCTGTCGATGTGCATTCCCTAATTGGTTTTATCTGTCTTTAAGAATAAATGTCCGGTAGCAGGATCTACACCATCATTCAATGTAATTTCAAGAACTTTCTCAATGCTAAGCCAAGGCCCCTTGGTTGCGAAGTCCCATTTTCCGGGAATAGAAGCCTCAATACATCCATCCGGTGCCCAATCAACCAGGTCTTCTTCAGCAATGCCCATTCTGCGAAGAATTTTTAATAAAAAGCTTTTATCATTATAAAAAGGCAGGCATTCCTCCCTTATGTTCAATTGTTGCCTCAAGCCTTCTAATAAAAACCTCGTCTTTGGTTCCGTCGTAATATTTAATAGATACAGATGGCGTGATTAGTTTCAGTTCACGCATGCCTGAATACACATCATGGAAATATCATTGGTTGCATCTCTACCATCAACAGTTTGACCACAAATAGCCAAGTTAATAAACATCTGATAGCCCATAAAAATTCCGTATCCGGCCAGGAACGCAACTTATTGATTTCATTACACTTAATAAAGAAACACTCTATAATCTCTAACGCTTCCTCTTTAGTAATTCTGCCTTCCTTAATATCCTTCTCATACAAGGGATTTACATATTGGTCAAAAACGGCCAAGAGAAATCGCATGACCATTAGACTCTAAGTGAACAGCAAGCAAAAATGATAAAAATAGCCTGTACAGCCTCTTTAAAAAGTACGTGCAGGATAAAGAGAATATATCGCAAGCTTTCTGCCTGATCTTTGAGCTCTCTCGCGTATTGATCATTATCACATTCGGCAGCAATCTCCTCACATTTATCTGCCAAGCGCCCGGCATAAGTCACAACTGCTTTATTCCCCATCAATGCCCGCATCTAAGAAGCGTTTTTGTTTAACATACTCAGGACTTGTAATGTCAAGGCTTGCCATCTTTTTTCTCAATGCGTTGAATAACATCGATAAGTCCTTTTTCTACAACCAACTTATAATCAGGATTTCATTGCCAAGCCCTGCCGCACAAAAACCCAAGTTTCATCAGTCACACCGGCATCCCAAACATCAATAACTTCTTGCGGCAAGTTTTTCGTACATAGTCAAACAAAGTGTGTCCATTCCAATATTCCGCACACTTATAATCTCCTCATCTTTTGACTAATATAAAAATTTATCTCGGGACGCTCCTCGAATCGAAATGGTTTACCATCCAACTCATCCAATATCCATTGCGCTGAATACTCAGGATAAATAGGAGAGCCTTTTAGCAACTGAGTTTGATTTTGACTACTAATTCACCTGTTTGACCCTATACTATTTTTCAAGAACATCTTTAAACGACATTGCTCTACGAATAATAATTGGCAAGCCATCGGTTTCCTTCATCGATTCTGTAAAATCTTGCATCTCTCAGAATCAACTGTAGGCTTTAGTAGACGCCAATTCATTGCGTAGCCTCTGTACTCTTTGGATTCATATTCTCCTCCTTACCAAAAATTATTAATCCCGTGCATTTGTAACATGTTACATTTATGATAATTTCCCGTTTTATTTTTGTCAAGCATTTTTAATAAAATAATCTATTCATTTCTCCAGTTCATGTATTATATGCACAAATTTTTATTGAATTATTTTATAGTGTATTTTTTATTATAAATATTTTTAAGTCTCTCTTTGTTTTATATAGTGTAATATGTTACTTTTTACAATTTTATTTAAATTTAATATACTTTCTTTAATGAATACATCTCTTGATTGTAAGATCTATGGCTATTTGCAAAAATTATTCGCATTATCTGCAGAATTCTCTTCTCATGATTCGTTTTCTTATTGCAATATTTTACACCGTAATCAAGACTGCTGGGTTTCTCCACTTATAAATTTTGTCGGAACCGAAATACGTCTTTCCTTATAAGTAGTCTTTCCAATCAGAATACCCACCATTGCCATGGCCATAAGCGGAATATTCTGTTCCACTGTAGTCATTTTTAAAACGAATAATCATCCATCACATGGTCAAAGCCACAAACCGATAATTTTTCTCGAACTTGAATCCCCAATCGTCTAGCTTCATGACTACTCCCAAGGCAACCATATCGTTTGCGCAGTAGATATGCAGTAGGACAGTCAGCCATTCTCCAGGAAATGTCGTATCGCTTTTTCTCCTAATGACGGTGCCAATTCCCCTTTATTACTATAAACATACTGTGGGTCATAGGATAACCCCACCTGTTCAAGGCCATCTTTATACCCTTTTAAATCTATTCTCGATAGATTGCAATTCAAAACTATTTCTAACATAAGCAATTTTGCGGTGCCCTAAATTATATAAATACGCACCACTTCTATCGAACTCTCATAATTTGTACTCGTAACAAATGAAGATTTTTGTGCATCATAACGATCTGCCCAAACCAGTGGAATGTCCATATTTTCAAAAAGATTATTCGAAATTCCCTCTGTAACAATGATTCCCTGCATCGTTTCGCCAGACAAAAAGTCTCTATAGGTTTTTCTTTTTCGATATCATTTTGTGTATTACAAATCATCAGGTATAGCGATTTTTAAGCATTGTTCATCAATAGCCGTTATTAATTTACTAAAAAGGATTATCAATACTCTGAATAAAGATAGCAAGAGTATTGGATACTCCACCAATGAGCGACTGTACATTTTCATTAGGCACATAATTGTACCTCGTCAATTATGCTTTTGACCTTTTTCTACCGTTTCCACGGCATTTCTCCGGATGGTTCATAACACGCGATACGGTCGCTGTTGAAACCCCTGCAAGTTTTGCAACCTGTCGAATATTTACAAAATTACGCTTACCCTTAATAAACTCATCCATACCGCTCGTACACAATGCTCCATAAAGCATTACTCCCAATTTTTATTAATATTGCTTTTTGCTATTATAGCATATTATTTCTTATAATTAAGCAATAAGAATTTTTAAGGATTTTTCAATTTAGTGAAAATAGGGTTATTTTTCTATAAATTGCCACTATTTTATTTTTCCAACTCTTTTACGTACTGAACAAACTTCTGAATTGTCCAGATACGTTCCTGTTTATCACGCGGATAAATCGATATGTATCGTTTGGGTGTAAATGGTAAATAACCTGTCACCTTTTTTCTCCCAACAAAAATTGAGAATTACTACTGGCTCCGTAAGGTAAAAGAAGCCGCCCTTGCTCAGAGTGGATTCGTGGAAATACAACAACAGGAAGTTTCATCCGCTTGTCCTCCTCTTTTAACAGCGTCAATAAACGAAAATAGTCTTAGGATTAGTGAAAATACCCTATGGATTTATTGGCAAATGTAATTAAGGTATTGAAAAATGCTTAACAATGCTTCCGGATTCAAACACATCTACCTTTTGTACCGGATATACAGACCTTAGACGAGGTATTGACGGACTTATCGCAGTAGTCAATGCTGAATTCAAGCTAGATCCTACAGAGTCTGACTCTATTTTTCTTTTCTGCGGTCGTAGATGTGATCGAATAAAAAGCTCTACTACCTTTATTCGCATTTTTTTACCTCCTTCTTTTTACAAACAAAAAGGTGTTAGATTTTACTCTAATCACCTCTAAATTCTATGTATTGCAACTACTGCTATTTAAAAGTTTAATATGTTCCTGTTAAATATATAGAAAATCCTATCAGTTAAATCTTAAATGTACAACCAGTGTCCTGTTCCATCTATCTGCAAAATACATATATATTTTTTGTACTTAACTTTAATCCATGACAATCCTTTAATGCCTTTTTGGAAAAATCCATCTACTTCTAAAAGCTTGGTGTTCGTGTACTTTGCAAAATTCCTTTGGGCTATCTACACTAAAAATACATTTGTGCATTTGTATTTCCCTGTTTTTCACATATTTGTTGGCAAGTTTTTAACCTTTTAGAATTTGTAGATCAAAGACTAATTCTCCATTAGGAATTTGAGCTTTCATCTTTTTTTAATCATCTCTATAATTTTAGACTCATCAAAAATACTGATAAACACCCGAAACAGAAATCAGTGTTGGAAGTGTTGTATCTATTTCTTTAATCCAATCAAGCCTGAACATATCACCTGAAATAAATTTTTCGTTATTGCCATTTCCAAGCACTCTTTTTCTAATTTCGATAACACTAGGCAAAATCTACTTGATAAAAGTTGGCAGTTTTATTTCCTATACGATGATAAGCAGTTTCTAAGCCTGCACCTAAAAACACTACATTTCCATCAGGATTATCTTTAAGAAAACTTATTATCTTTTTCATCTATTGTCTGTTGTCTACAAAACACTCGCCATATAAAAATATTCGTTGCTGTTTTTTTGTCTATGCTGTCTGTCGGTATATGTGGCTCTAAGGATAAAAGCCTTTTCATCATAGAAAAATTCAGGGAACTTTTTGTTGCATATATTCTTCCTACAAGCGGGATATACAGGGTATCTTCCACACCATTTAGTATGCTTTCAACACTCATCATTTCACTCCTTTCTTCATCTTAATTGCCTGCAAATCAAAGCTTCTCCTATTGTATTCCTTTTTCATTTTCCTCATTTGCTTCTACTTTTTCCTCTGCAATTTCAGTGTACTCTTTCAGCTTTTTCTGCAGTAAATTTTTATCTATCAGTTTTTAAAGGTGTATTCCGATACCATTGTTGGCGAAAGACTTCTGCTAAGTGCAAATTCTACAACCTCATCATCTTTTGATGCACAAAGAATAACTCCAACACTTGGATTTTCCGTTTGTTTCTTAACTTCTCTATCTAATGCTTCCAAATAGAGATTCATCTTTCCTATATATTCAGGCTTAAATTCTCCAATTTTTGAGTTCAAATGCAACTAAGCATGACAGTCCTCTATGATAAAAATAACAGGTCGATGTAATAGTCATGATTTCCAACCCTGTACCCTATACTCATTTCCTATAAAGGAAAAAAATCTTTTCCAATTTCTAAAAACAAAGTTCTTCAGGTTCTCAAGTATTGATTTTGAAAATCTCTTTCGTTACCACCCTTTGGTGCATCAAGGAACCTAAAACATATTTGTCTCAAAAACAAATTATGTGTTTCTTGTTTTTGCTTTCGAATTGCCGGCAACATATTGCCATTTGAAAGCATAAAGCGTTCATAGTAACCACTATCCATCTGTCTTTCCAACTCACGCTTTGAATATCTTTCTTTTACTGCCAATTCAATATAAAATCTTCTCTCTTCTTGGCTTTTAGAAGCTGACATTATTTTCAAGTGATTAGTCCAACTCAATTGTGTCACCAGTGGTGACACTTTTTCATCATCTTATGATCTTGCTTGTTCCAATCTTCTAAAAAGCTTATATCCCTCATCAGTCCAGTTAAGCAGAAGTTGATTAGGATTCATAATCCAGTTCCCTATTCTGTTTACTATCAACTTCGCCACATCCGCCATCAAAGGAACGACTACCGAATTTCCAAACTGTTTATATGCCTGCGTATCTTATACAACAATCTTGAAGTCATCGGAAAAACCCTGCAATCTGGCACATTCCCTTGGAGTAAGTCTTCTGGGGTTCTTACCCTTCTGCTCTATCAATATCTCTGAACCATCTCATATACCTTGCACTTAGTGCGAGAGATTCCATTCGTTCCGCGATTCCATAACCAAATCCATTGCTGCCGCTTTATGCTTTGCTGCATAGTTTTTGTAGATATAACCATAGTTTATCTGAAAGAGTATACTTATCATCCGATGACTTCTCTAAAAATATCCTTCATTAACGGTTTGGGATTCTTAGGGTTAATATCAAAAACTAAACGGCAACGACTCTCCATATCTTTCTTTATCAAAGCCAACAATTAAAATACGTTTCCCTATGCTGTGGAACATAATTTTTGTCCGTCTAAAATGGCTATACACATCGTACTTAAGTTCACTTAATGATTCCATGATAATCTTAAATGTTCTTCCTTTATCGTGGCTTTTCAGATTTTTTACATTTTCAAGCAAAAAAGCCTTAGGTCTTTTCGCTTTCAGAATTCTGCAAACATCAAAAATAAAAAGTACCTTGTGTTTTTATCTTGAAATCCTGTTTCCTACCAAGGCTATTCTTCTTTTGAAACTCCCGCGCTCTCAAAAAGCTAGTCTCATTCCTCCAATTCCGGCAAAAGATCTATGAAAGTAAATGAAGCATTTTTCCTGATTAAATGTTGTTTTTGACGATTAATGAACTGAATTACCGCAGTGGAAATTGAATCCTGCATGCTTGCATTATTTTCAACAGAATACTCTGACAAAGCTTCATAAACAGCATTGTCAAGACGGATATGAATTTGTTTCGACCATACCCCAACTCAGGTACAATTTTATACCAATTGATTCCTGATTATACATATTTTATGTCATTCGTTCAATATGGAGTGGGCGAGAACACATACCTTTAGTGATGCATTTCTATGGCAAAAGAGACCTTGTCGCTCCGAACATACGATTTGCTACATTCAATGTGACGTCCTGACTGATCATAATAGTCACAGCTCAGCATTAACAATGCAACACCTTCAGGCATCTCCAGAATCTTACGTGTCTTAGAATAGCCTGATACAATTTCCAGACTTTGCTGCATATGTACCAGTTCTACATCATCAAAATGCGAATACATCTTTTCATATTAAAACAGATGTATTAATATCATACAATTCCGGAATAATTTCGTAGACAAAAATCTCTTCAACTGAAAGATTGGTTCTCCATTCATAGTTTTATAATGACGAAGGAAAAACAAATCATCCTCTGGTTCAATCCCAAAAATATTAGCGTATAAATCCCCAGCCTTCCGGACTACTTTATTAAGTTCCTTAATTGTGATTCGCTTCCCTCTATCGGCTATGTTACCAATGAATCCTCCATACTCCTCTAGGGCCTCTTCATATTTGCTGCCAACCACAAAAACGCCCTTTCCCTAGAACCCTCTGCAGAATGCCTTCTATTCACCAATGTACATCAACTGCATTTCTTACAGTTATACTATGGTTTATCCCAAATGTTTCGGCCAACTTTATTCTCGGAAGGAATTGCCGTCCCCGGGGTATATTCCCCATCCTCAATCTTCCCCCGAACTATCTCGCGTAGCTGCAGATATATTGGCATTCGGTAATCAAGTTCTTTTTTCTCGCCCATTATTCTCCTACTTTCTTATCTGATGTACCATACTAACCATTTTAAACTGATCCGCTCGCAATAATTGTTTTATAATAGATTATAGGTTCACCTATTTGATCTTTCACGAGACCTGATGTAAAAAATACGGCTTCACCTTCTTTAACTTGAAGGATAATCGCTTCTTCTTCACTAGCATACGTAACGCTGATATGTTCTTCCCCAGTACTTTGCAATTTATGATACACATGCTCAAATATATCTCCCATTCGCGTATGTACATTATAGTAATTCTCAAAATCCGGAAACTTTGTAATATCAATGAATATTGTTTCTAACGCACACGGAAGACTGTCAAACTCACGCACCAATCTAACTTCCATTACCGGCTTTCCCAAAGGAATCTTCAGTTTGCGAGACATTTGCTTAGTACATCTACTTTACGATACAGCAAAATCTTTTTGGCCGTGCGAATACCCCGCTGTTTGGATTGATCGATTAACGTGTCTACCGTATCCATATTACGAATCAATTTCGACGGTGCAACGAATACCCCCGTATTCCTCACCCTGTAAAGTAGACCATTCTCCACCAGTGAATCTATGGCCTGTCTAAGCGCAGACCTACTAATTCCCACATTTCATACACAAATCGCGTTCTGACGGAATACGAGTATTGGCATTTAAACGATTTACCGATATAAAATTATACAATCGTTCCATTGCCTCAATACTTGGCTGTACTTTATAGGACATAGTTCCCCTCACTAAATTTATTACAAACACTTCGCAACTATTATAGCCTCTGAAAGATAAAATTTCTCAACCCAAAACTCTTATTTGAGCACAATGGGTGTATGTGTGGAATTAATATCAACTAAGTCATATGAATAATTCTCGAAATAATATTGCTATCATAATACAAATTGGGATGAAATAGTCCATAAAACACACTAACCTTCTACCTTCTTCTTTTTCCTTTGTTTCTCGGGTCTTTATAGAGAACAATACCTAGTTCAATCCCAACTCCTTCCTCCATCGTCCAAACACATATAGTAACCCCAAAAAAAGACATCTCGTTAGATTATCAATAATCATACACAGCCAAATCATTATGAGATCCCGTCTAATCATATGCAGGCATATCCACGTTCCACCATTTCGTATCCCCCACATTGTAAACACAGCAATCCAGAACGGAAATTTTGTTTCCCCAACACCATGAAACAGACCTTCAAAAATAATTAATACAGCAAAAAACGGTTCACTAACTGCTATCATTTTTAAAACAACAGCACCTAGTTCTACAACTTCCTTACTAGGTGTAAAAAAGCTCATGCAGAAAGTAGAACCCCAAAATAGGAACAACGACATTATCGTCATGATCGATACCGTGCTAATCGTTCCTGCTTTGATAACCTGTTTAAGTTCTTCTCGGTCTTTTCTTCCAGCGGCATTACCGCATAAAGTACTGAATGCAGTCTGCATCCCATAACCCGGGATGTAAAAAGCCTGTTCTATTGTCAGAGCTATAGCATGAGCTGCAGTTGCAACGGTTCCCAGTGTGGCAACCTGTGCTCCAAAGACAACATATCCAACACCCATAACAATACGCTCACCCAAAAGTGGAACAGCTGTCCTAGTTACACTATATATATTTTGAAAATCAAATCTAACACCATACCTAATCGGCGTTGTTAATGGATTACGAACAAAAGGCAATCCCGATAATTATACCTCCTATCGTACACTGCAGCTGTAGCAATCGCTGCTCCAAAAGTACCAAGACCAGCTGCTGGTATGTAAAAATCCCCCGCATAGATGTATATACAAGCCATTGCCAATCAATAACTGATTCAACACAATATTCAAAATATTAACACATAAGTTAACCAGCATTGGTGTTTTCGTATCGTGATTTTGCCCGCAGAACTGTCCCGAGTATAACTGCTCGCTCCTCGAAAAATAAGTGGTATGCTAATCACCATAAAATAAAAAGTCCCGAATTATGTTGTATTTCAAGACTCCTGCCCATCCACATGGGAATTTGAAAAAGCCAATCCACAAAAATAGAATTGTTTCAGCAATTCCCAAGGATTAGAACAACCCATAACGACTGTATGGAAGTTCTATGAGCCTTCTCCACTTTCTCCGGCGCCAATATATCTAGCAATATGTGAAAGGAAACCTATTCCAAATGCAAAAAATAGTCCATTTTCCAACCACACCACAGTTGTAGTAAGGCCGACAGTAGCGCTTGCCATTGCCCCTATTGCTCCCACCATTACGCATCCACATATGATACTTTGCAATTTGAAGCACCTCTTCAATAAGGTTGGCAATCAATTCCCACAATTGTTTAAGCATGCATTGCTGCGTATCTGGTATTTTAATTCGCATCATCATCCTCAGGTTGCACCTTCATTGACATTTACTAGCTTTTTCACTCCTTCTATGGTTTTTACGATTACTAATTAGGTGCAATCTATCTTGATTTATCACACACAACATGCTATTATATATGTATAAATTTTTGTTTATAAACTTGTATAGTATATACTCATAACGTGGAGGTATTATAATGTCAATTTATCACAATGGGACCAGATTGCATGTATGGAGTGTTCAATATGTGCACTATTCTTTTGAGTACTACCAGAAATTCTATGCAGCGCTTAAATGCTGCAATCTAGACCTCTGGGTGGGCACCCTCATTACTGCCCTTTAGATTACCTAACCCGTTCAGAGTCTTCAAAACGTGTCCGTGAAATTAGAAATATGGTTGAAGCCAATGGCCAGAAAATTGTCATCTATCGAGACATTAAATTATCAATACGACGTCAGTTCTCCTAGCCAAACTGTTCGCAATCGTACTCTTTGGACTATTTTGACCAAGCAATCGATGAGACACTAGAAATGAGGCACCTCCTGTCTGTTTCATTAACTCAGGTTGTGGATTATTGGATATTCCGAGAAGACAGCTGGAAATGGGCAGTCGAAAAGCATCAGTCAAATCTGTGAAATGGCAAATCAACGCGGAGTCACAATGATGTTGGAACAGCTTCAGCCTAAGTGACCTTCTTATCAAATCTATCTCAAATGAAAGAGATCTCTGCAGTCACAGCCCTGCCTTAAAGTCTGCATTGATCTGTCGCCATGGAGAGCTGGCGAAAAGCTGGAGGACTATTATAATGAACTGGGCGAAGATAGCAATTGGATTTATTCATTGTGCCGACGGAGATCCCTCTGGGCATTATATTTTGGGAGATGGCATGTCTCCCTTAAAAAGAACACTTGGATATCTTTAGCTATCTCGCAATTTCACTGGATATATTGATCTGAAATCAATGACTCAATATATTGGAAATGATCCTCATACTTCGTAAAACGTTCTGTGATTATTTTCGCAATGTAATCAATCTCCCAGAATATGCAAAATAAATCCCCCTTCATCCCAATGCATATCGCTCATGGTTCTTGTAACCATGGAGCATAGCAAATCGGGCGTATATTAATAAATACCGTACTAAATATATAGTCTGCCTCAGCAATGTGCAATCAATAGTCAAACTGTCGATAATAGCGTCTTATATCCAAGGGATGTCGGTTGATCACTTCCATATGTGCATCAATCCTCTGTGTTACCGCATGAGTCACTAAATGAGAAATGCTGCCTCGAAATTCCTGACTAATACCTTCCAAGTACTCTGCATAATCCCTTGCATCAATGAAGGTATAATTACCACAAATTCTAGGAAGAAATCTTACAACACGCTCTGCAAGCGGTCTTTGTTCATCTTCTCCAAGAAAAACCGTAACAGGTGTATCCTTTGTAATGATCTCAAACATACCGTGAAAAAATTCTTCTGCCTGAATTGATTTTGTTTTAATCCAGTGTTGTTCTTCCCAATAGCACATTGCATATGAATAAGTCGATCCTCACTGTGAACCACAACCCACGAAATAATGAATCGGGTCTGCGCAGTGCTTCTCGGCAAAAGCATGTCCAAAATCATCAGCCACTTTTTCTATTTCAATTAATGCTGATGCCAGATGTGCTTCCATTTCATAATATACTGATTGTATTTCGAGAATTCTCCATTTTTGTACATTAAGTGAGTGGCTGTCATGAAGAATTTTAACTGTTCATTTAGAGGTAAGTAATTACATAATCACAATATTCTGTAATCTTGGCTCCAGCTTTATCCACAAAGCCAAAATACCGTGGCACCGATTTCCTTTGCCTTTTTGCACATAGTCTCACCATTTCAACAGTACTTCCCGTAACAGTAGACCTAACTACCGATTTGTTTAGTGAAGCAGGTTTCGTTGTCAAAAACTGTGCCGCATGATCCGTGTAAAAACAGGCAGCTTTGTTCTACTTCTCATGTAATACTCTACCTGCCAAGCACTGGCAAGTGTACCCTCAACGCCTATCCACCAGATTCCATCAAATCTCTTATCAAATAATTCATCCACCACCTTCTCAATCTGAGGACGAGGTGCCAAGCACCATTGACACTATTTAATTGCGCTTGTTCGTCAAATTTGATAATCATTTTAATTCTTCCCTTCTTGGTTCTTAATTATAGTAATTCAAAATGCGTATATATAAGCATCTATCTTACCCTCACCATGCGCCTGAATATCCCTATTGTTACTGCGCTGGTTTTTGCATTTTCCATACATTCCGATATGGATTTACCATGCATTAACGCTCCCAAAAATCCGGCTATCAGCTGTCACCTGCTCCATGATCCACAACCGGACAGGCAACAATCCCTTGTTTGTAAAATTCATTTCCATCGTATATCAAACTACCTCTGTTTCCCATTGTAACAATCTACAATCTTTGGTCGCTTAATATGTTGTTTTGATAAATCACGCAGCAGGTATCTCCATTCATTAGAAAGCATAATCTACAATGGAATGGCTATACAACAATCATGCTAAGTTGATCAGAAAAATCAAAAGCAATCGGAGTTCCTTGCGCCTTGATAAATGGTAGTTCATGCTCTATCATTCCCCAGATTCCAGTAATTACGATATCGTGACCACATAAATAGTTAATATCATCCTTTGTGAGTTTAAAAATCCACCAAAACCCTTCTGTATAGTCTCCGAATACTCGATTCCCATTAACCATTTCAACCTTTGTTATAGCCGTATTCCCATCAAGTGTTTTCAGATGACTTGTATCAATTCCTTTGTTCTTCAATGCTTCATATACCTTGCAGCCAAACTCATCTATTCCTACAGCACCACAAAAAGAAGCTTTTTCTCCATTTCTGGTAAGATAAACCGCAACATTGATAGGATTACCTCCAATATATGCTTTTCCCAGACTTTCATAATCATCAATACATACGTCGCCTACGCATCCAAATTTCATAGTACATTTCTCCTCATTCGCCTTGTAACACAACATTAATGGTTCTTTGTGATGATCCATCAAACTAAAAAACGAATAGCATTAGCCCCTTTATCAGTTCCGCCGCAGAATCTCTGAATACTAGTATTACGATTCAAATCTGCCATGCAAACCTGCTCAAATCCTAGATTATTTGATTCAAACATCACCTAGTGCCTAACACTTATGCCATTCCAAGTTGTCGGAATGTCTCGAGTAAGCATTTATTCATAGAACTCTCTTATACTTTCAAGGCATAGTTCACCTGTATCAATATATAGATTAGGGCTCTAAATAGATATATGCTGTTTCCCTATACCGTGTCCAGTCAAGCCGAGTAAGTGATATTCTACGTTTGGGATAAGTAGTGACACATTTTTCACAACGAAGAGGGGCTATATTCCATAAAGGCATTTCAGATCTAATACATTTTGCATTATGATTGTTTGCTAGATTTTCGCAGATTCCCTGTAAATCTGTATGAGCCATGTCCGCAAACAGTCGGATTTCTTCATTACTGACCAGAGCCCTCACCGCTTTTGCTGAGTATTGTATACTATTGCCATCAAAGCAAGATAATCGAAGCCCTCCTCAATTCATCTAATTTAAAATCAAGTTCTAACGGAGTTATAATTTTTATGAATGCCAAAGTTATCATGCTAAGTTTCTCTTTTTCGGAACTTTTGGTAATCGGTTAATAAAAATAGGAAATACAAGCATAGCAATAAACATTATTAACTTACAATTGAGGGCATCTCAAAGACCCCTGTTAAATAGTCTTACTTTATCATCTCTCTTACGTTATCTATAGCCATTTTAGCATACAGACGTGGTTCGTTCAGATAATTTGTAACCAGTTCAATTGTAGCCGTTTTCTGATAGTTTATTTCTTTTAATTCTTGGATAAAAAGCTCTAAAGGTATATCACCGGTACCCGGAACCATATGAGAATCAGATCCCGACACACCATCAATCAGATGAATATGATCGACTTTGTCCCCCAACTTATCAAAATATGACATTATACTCTCCCCTTGTGAAAACGGCGCAACCGTATCCAGCATAGTTACCAGATTTGGAGAATCTACCACTTCAAATAAACGTTCCACATCGGCTACTGAAACACATACATTCGTCTCGTAAGGTGTCATTGGTTCCAAGATAAGTTTATGTCTGATTTTTTCGGCATGTTCAGTAAGCTCTCTCACAGTTCTGATAAAACGTTTCCATATTTCAGCCTGTGGCATACTATAGCCTGCATGCCCAGCACTTATAAGAGTGGACGCCCCCATTTCTTTCGCCATGTCCATACATACCCTTCAAATACTCTACGGCATCCTGTCGTTGCGCTTCTGAACCAATCATATAATTATGGATATGCATTGTGTTCCGGACAGAATATTTCTACCGGCATCTCATATTTATCAATAAGACGCTTGATTGTATTGATATCCCCTGCCTTCAGATCATATGCATACGCATGAGGGCGCCCGCCCCATAATTCCACGTAATCATAACCAAACCTTACTGCATCTTCAAAAATATGTTCAATAGGATTCCTCTGGTAGCCACAAGTAAACATCCCAATTTTCATAATAAATACTCCCTTCTAATCCGATCAATTTACCCAAGGTTCATAAACTTTCACGACAAACGGATTAAGTCTCTTTATTAAGACACAGCGCAATAGTGTGAACATAAAACCATACAGAAATCCTGCAATAAAAACATCGACGGCCTCACAGTATTAACATTTTTTCTACCGAAACAATTTCACATGCGTAAAACCGTTTGCCATATCCTTGCTAGGGACCATTTTTCCAAAAGATAGCAACAGCAGTCTTCATGCCTCAATCCACCTTTATACTGAAGAAAATTTTTACAATGTTTCACGAAATTTATAAACAACTTCCATAAATTCTTTAACACGTTTCACATCCACGCGCTCCTCAAATACACCATTTCTCTTAAATGTAGTACCAACAACTGCTGCATCCGCCGAGCTCAATTTACGTTCAATCGTATCCACACGACATCCAGTATTACAGAAAACCGCTACATCTGGTTCGACACTTTACACTGCGATTAATTCGTCATCTACGATCAAGCCTGCTGCATTTGCGAGATACATAGACCATCAGGGAGCTGCTTTTGCAATTGTTGTCTTCGCTATATCCGCAAGCGGCCTGGTATCTAGACTTCTGTCCGATTCAGGATTGATAAAATACAACATCTTCAGTTTTTGGAGATGAAGCGCCGCCCTTCTTCTCTGCAACATTGAAAAATCATTGTTAGCAGACCGCCATCTCCAACATATACGCCATGAAAAGTTCCTCTGACAAACTGAGCTTTAACTGCGGCCGCAAGCTCTAAACACGCTAAACCATCACTTATAGCGTCTACACCGTATGGTATTTTAATATCGGAACGTATATTGCCAATTATATAAGCCATTGCAGCAGGTGTTACAAAGTCCATTTTTCTCTGATAAGGAAATGAAAACTCATTGCTTATGATAACTCCATCAACTCCTCCATCCTGCAACGCACATAAATCCATACGAGCATGCTCCACTACTGCATCCATATCATTTTCTGAGGACCACAGGGGGTCTCCTGGAAGTGCATTCAAATGCAACATAGCAATAATCGGTTTCTTAACCCCAAACATTTTCTCTGTCCAAAGCATGGTACAATCTCCTTTTAACATTCCAAAATGGTATCGTCAAAGTGCTTACTTTTTAGAATGGTTTCACGTAAACGATTCCATCAGCTTTATTCTGTATGCACTTTTTGAAGCGATAATATAGAAAATAATCATCATCAATTCGCAGCACACGAGCAGCCCAGCATGCAATATATTGAAATACAGCCATCATATAAAGAGGCGACACAATTTCAGAAGTGGCATCCAATATTCCATCACTTACACGAATCAAAAAAACCTTATCCGTTAACTCCTTCGATGCTTCTGCAATTTCCGTCACTCGCTTTCCTGCGTCGTCTCCACCGTCTACAAAAAACAATGCATATTGCGGATTACATTGAAGATTCGGTCCATGAATATACTCTTCAGCTTCAGCAAAATGATGCCTGAACATGTATCATTTCTGACATTTTGAGGGCTCTCTCGAACGGTTCCAAGATTGGCCCTGCGCTCATCAGCATAACATGTTCCATAGAACACAAGGCTTTTTGTATGTTGTGCGAATACTTCTTAGCATAGAGATACGCCTTATGATGATTAGTTGCCGCCCTCCGAATATCATCCAAAAGTTCATCTGCTGCCTTTTTATCCAATCTTTCTAACACGAACTCTTCCGCTATCAACATGCAAAATAGACATAATGTTGCTACGCCCTTTGTCACATATCCTACAGATTCTTCTCCTACCCCCCATTCAATAACTTTATCTGCTTTCTGTGAAACAGGAGAATCCATATTCCCTAGAACTGCAATAGCCACTTCTCCAGCCTTCTGATATTTTTCTCGATTGCCTCAACAATATTAGTGCTGTATCCACTTTTTGTGAAACAAAAATAGCTGAATATTCTCTCGACATACTTTTTCATAATAACAAAAATTCAAATGAGTTATTAATCGCACCTGTGGAATCTATACTTTCTGCACTGAATGGCATTTGCACACAGTATACAACGTATATGAAGATCCGAAGCAACCACACCAGTCCAAATTCCATTCCCTGTTCTTACAGGCATTCAACCAGCTGGAAACGTAAGCTTCCTCATTATCTATATTTTCCAACAACACCCTTGATGTTTCGCTGATAGTAGTCCTCCATGGATTTGTTCATATGGAGATTCCTCCTGTTTTTTTCACTATGCAGCCTTTTACTTTTCAAGTAACGCCATCCACTCCCTCAATTTCCTTCATAAACGGATAACCACAGCAGGCTTTTGTAGTCGTGAACCCATTCTTGTCACTTGTATGCTGCATATTTACTAGCCCTCCATTGCTTCTTTTGAAGATTTACGAGACAATATTGGCTGCAACTGCTGCTAGATAACCATCACCTGCACCAATCAGTATCCATCAGCTTTTTACCGAATTGGAGCTATTTCCCCAGACCCCTCTTCATCCAAGGCACACTCCTTCAGAGCTATTGTCATTATAATTCCTTTACAATGGTATTTCTGTATTAGCTCTTCATATTTTGCACCGAGAAATAACTTCATTTTCTTCATACCCTGCAAAGCATTTGAGCTTCCACATGATTTAGCACCATATAATCAATATAACTTAAATTCCCCATTTCTTCGCTTGGAAGAGGACTCACATTGCACAAAGTCAACATACCATATTCCTCTTTAGCAATTCTGGCACCATCCAATGCCTTTTGAAACGGCATACCGAATCCCGTGATAAACACTTTTGCTTCCTTCATCGCATCTATGGCAGCATGTGTCTCCTCATAAGTTAATGCCACAAGCACTGTCACTCATCGACTATCGTATTCGTGCCGTCCGGTTCTATTAGGATTAACCCTGTTCCAGTAGAAACAGAATGGTCTCGATACATGAATGTCGTATCAACTCCTGCATTGCTCATCCATTGATCACCCATATCTCCCCAAGGATCATAACCAACCTTGCCAATATATCCTACAGAAACTCCCATTCGCCCCAAAGCTACAGATACAGTAGCGCCCTTACCGCCGTCTTCTTCCACATGCCAGTTAGTAGCCTCAAGTGTCTCTCCTCTTCTAGGAAATCTTTTTATGTGGCAAACCTGGCCAACACCATGACTATTTAATACAATAACATCAATCGGTCCATATTTTCCCATTCTGCCCTCCTATTATTCAACACTTCACGTCAAATCTTTGCATGAATTTTTGCCAGTCTATATATTCAACTTTAAAAGCTCTTTAAATACTTCCATTCCTGCTGCAAAATCGGGTTCTGGATTGTAACGACTAAATAATTCTAAAGACAAATATCCTTCATATCTAGCTCTCTTCGGTACGATACTATTGCAGGAAAGCACATTGCCGCTTTCACCTGGGAATTAAGTGATCTTCGCAATCTTTTTCACAATCAACAAAATGGATATGCTTTCATATCTTCTGCTGAATTTTTCCCAATAAGAACTCAAAGGTTCTCCAGCTGTAAAGGAGCAACAAGATCAATCATACATTTTAAAAATTGGGGTGATTTACTTCATCCAATGCCCATTTCACATCGTCCGGATGTAACAATAATATTTCCCTCAAAAGAGTAACCGGTTCCAGAATAATCGTTACATTTACAGATGCAGCATATTCAGCTAAAATCTTCATATTCTCTATGAAACGTTTCTTAACGTTTCCCAAATAGCGTCCCCATCCAGGATAATTACACGCCAGCATGCAATAAGGGAGATCTCAATTGCTGCTGCATCAATCCTCTCTTGAAATATTCTATACTTTCTGCATTCATATCATTATCCGCAAAAACCAAACTATATAGGAACCCGTATTTTTCCGGAACATAATCCACAACAGTAAGACCATATTCGCTCACACATTCTACGAATAGAAGCGCCATCGTCCTTCAGAATATCCATTAGAAAATGCATGAGGACGGAAACCACCAACCTCCACCCCATCATATCCATATTTTGATGCAGCTTGGAAGCATCTTTCTAAAGTCAGATTAGAATATAAACCACTAAACAATGCTGTTTTAAATCTCATGATAACCTCCTAGTTTTCACTTAAGAATACCTGCGATATGCTCAGACATCTTTAATGTTTCTTCTTTATTCAGATAACCAAAATCAAATCTGATTGTCTCGTGCGCACCAGCTTCAAGCGTGTTATATAACCCATGTTCCTTTTGATATCGGGTAGAACGATTGGTTCCTGTGGTCGGGAGTGCAATGCCGATTCCATCCTCATCCGCTGTCCTGCAAAGCCAACGAAGAGCATAAGGAAGCTCTTTTGTTCGGAATCCAACATAGCAGGCGTCTCCCTCGAGCATAACCTGTAACGCATGCCCCATCGTACCATCCGCCTCATACGTCATATTATTGCATAGTTCCGGGTCACAACACTGATTCTCAGAATCCAACACATCCATAATCGTAGGATCTTCCATCAACTTTGCAGCAAAGTTGCGCATTTTCATAGCATATGCACTGTTTCCTTTCGGAATAATCGGATCTGGTTTTTGCTGTTCACGGTCCTTCTTCACACTGTAAACAATATGCGCCCTCTCTACTGCACGCCAATTCATGTGACACATAAACATATAATCCAATTTACTGTGACGACGGTTATGAATATCAATATGCATCTCTGCTACCGATGTACCCTCGTAAAGCCTCAATTCCGGAGAATACGCCCAAAAGTATTCCTGACTGTTACGATAAACATAAGTGCCTCCCACAGCGAGATATTTTCCCTTGCTATCCTCACCAATTCCAGTGTATGTCGACTGATAGTCTGCAAAAAGGCAGTTCGCCATGTAGTGATAGTCTCTCCTTCTTCTGCACAATTGATATTGGTGAGCCCACAATGCAATAGAAATCCACCATAATTATCTCCAAATCTGGTGGTATTTTGAGGCATATCAAAAATAGATTTCTGTGTTAACGCCTTACCTTCATATTCCAGAAACCATATTTGCTGTCCCATATAAGGAAGTATTACCATGCTCAAATGACCATTTGATATTTTAAGTCCCGCCACATCTGTTTCATAACGAAATGTTACTGCGCTCAATTTACCTTCCCGTAGGAGTTCAAAAGGTCGGTCTCTAAAAAAAAAACTTGTTGAAATGCACTTTAATGAATTCCATATTTCTTCTCCTGATATTTTACCTGCCCCTCCGTCACCTGAAGTTCTGAGGAATTGCTCCCTTCCATTCTTTTTCATATCAGGAGCCCATTTTGAGGATCATACCCCAGTTCAATTGCAAGATTATCTAGTTTGCTCTTTTTATCTCTTCAGAAACATAATCCCTGTTGAATTGGCATCGAGTACATTCCAGAAGGGCCTCGCTCATAACGCATCGCATAAATCCATCCAGCATTAGACGGAGTTTGCTTTAAAAGATTTCGGATTCTAACACCTTGTACTGAGCGTTTATGCAAGCCTTTTTATCTCCTCGAAGTCCCGCTTGCACGATATCAATCATTTCTTTGGGGAAAGGAACTGCCATGAACGAAACGCACCCCACTGCACCTAGGGAGCATATCATCACACCATCAATCCATCACAACCTCCAAGAAAATCAAATACTTCAGAATCAATACGCATAGTGCACTGAATAAAATTTAGAATATCCGTAGACGCGTCTTTATATCCACGCAGATTGGGGTGTTTAGTTACTAAATTTTTCAACGTATCCGGAGCACAAAGCACACTCATTTCTTTACAGTTATATATATATACAGGTTTGTCACAGATGTCCGATTAGTTCACCTACATACTCTCAACTGCTTCCTGAGAATGTTTTGAAATACGGAGGAGGTGTATTACAAATAACAATCACTTAACCCCTGTTTCATATATGATTTTAGAAGTTCTAAATTCAGATTGATCGAAGCTTCAAAATGCGCAGTTCATGATTTTTGCATTGCCTTGGGTTACACTATAAACCACTTTGTAACCTCCAACTTTTTCTTCATTTGTCATCGCTTGGCATTCTCAGCCAACCCATTGATATTTTTGATACCACAATCCATCTGCCATTTGATTAACTCTCGAGTTGATTGAGAATTAATCGTCCCATCTTTGTTGTAAGGTGTAAGTATCTCTGTAATCACACCTGTTATAAAATGCCATATTCAATCCTCCTTTACAGGCATCAGAATAAATCACCATAGCATTCTATCCCAAATGTCATCCCGCCATCGGAAACCAGATTACACCCGTAATATAAGAGGCTGATCAGAACAAAGGAAAGCACAGGCATTGGCTATTTCTGCTGGATCTGCCGGCCTATCATGTGGTCCAAGTGTAGTAGTATCATCAGGATTCGAAACACCTAACATCTCACGTAGCTCTGCGTTACGGTCTTCATCATATTTGTATCGACCCAACCCGGGTGATATAGAGTTTACCGAACACTACTATAACTATTTTCGTTCGCCGCACATCTTGCAAGCTGAATCATTGCCGCCTTGCTCTCCATAAGCACTCTCATGGGATATCCGCACATGCCAGAGCAGAACCAAATGTAACTATTGCACCATTATCTTTTCATAATTCGAATGCAATTCGACACCCATCAGAAACGTTCAAAGATATTGACATCAAAAACTTTCTTTTGCATCTGCTGACGAATAATCCTCTACACGTGCGCTGGGACCAGGAATTCCCGCAGTTGCAATTGAGATAATCTAATGTACCATAGCGTTCCACAATCTCTTTGCTATAGCTGACTTAACGAGTCCTCTTGGGTCATCTGCCACTACACAAAGCTTGATCTGCGCTAATCCAAGTTTATCTACTGTTTTCTGTGCAAATTCTTCCTTAATATCAGCAGTGCAACTTTTTGCTCCAAGATCAGTGAATTTTTGCTACAGCACGTCGATTCCTCCTCCGCCACCGGTAATTGCTACAATTTTTCCACAAATCCATCACACTTCTCCTTTCATAAGCAATCTCCACAAAAATTTCATAGTAATAGAATTATTTATTTTCTATGCTCGACAGGACTCCAGCTATTTCTTAACTATTACAAGCATTTCGTAACTATCATCTTATTTAACAACCTTCTTTCTACGCATGAGATGGCGAAAACCTCTTACTCATGTTCCGTGATAAATGCTTCCACTTCCTCAGGATATCGATATGAAGGAATAGTCCCATTAATGGTAATTGATAATGCCGCATATGCACTTGACCAGTTCACAGCCTTTTGTATTTTTCATCCCCTTTAATAAGGCATGCTATTAGAGACGCCATATAACCATCTCCAGCTCCTGCTGTATTCACAATATTTGTGACACTGACAGGCTTTGCATAATAGATATCATTCCCACAAAGGGCAATGCTTCCATTGTCTCCCATAGTCATGATAATATTCTGTATTCCATATAGGTCACGGTTTCATGTGTCAGCTGTATAGGATCAACATATGCGGATTTTTCTTTCCCACACATATAGCAGCCCTCAACCTCATTGATAAACAAATAATCAATATATTTAAGGCTTCCCACTCCCTCTTTAGGCAGAGGACTTGGGTTTAAAGCAGTTTTCATTCCAAGCTTTTTTGCATATTGGGCCGCAAATAGTGCTAGATGTGGGGATTTCAAAGCCCGTGACAAGCCACGATGACCCTTCATAGCTTCTAACGCATTTAAGATTTCTTCTTCTGTAAGTGCCCGACTCGATCCTTCTCCATCGATTACTGTATTTTGTCCATCAGGCCCCAAAAGAACAAGCCCTGTACCTGTAGAAATCTCATGACTTCTATAAAGATAAGTCACATCTACTCCACATCTCGCATCCATTTCTCCCCTAAGTCTCCCCATGGATCATAGCCAACTTTACCTATATGCTGTGCTCACCATCACCTAGTGCCACCGCTCATTGCTTCCCTTTCCGCCATCTTCCGCAATGTGCCAGTTTTTACGCTAAGGCTTTCCCCAGACAGGCATGTGATCACATACGCATTGTCCAATACGCATGGCTGTTTAACTACAATTACATCTTTGCACTCATTCAGTTACCTATCCTTTTTGTATCATGTGCCATTGGATGATCAATGGTCTCTTCGTGATCATCAAAAATACACTCTGGTATATATTTAGAAAATCGTAACCGGATGTTCTACAGTAGGCTCACTGAACAGAAGAATACGACATACCGTCTGTTTCAACTTCCAGTTGCAACCATATAAACAGCTCTTTTTGCGCACACATAACTTTATTCATTGTTACTCGCTTTTGTTGGAATTCTATCTAGACAACACCCGAATGAACGCTGTGCCAAAGGCTACCATCATGTCATCACCAAGATCAACAATACGTGTTTTCCCCATGCATATTCATCCACAGTCAAACGATAATAAAAATGCCTCGAGTGCCTCATTAAAAAGCTATCAATCCAGTAGCACCAACCCCTGCCCATACTGTATCAATACCACCCATCTGATTGCACAACTCATCCGCGTAATCTATATTATTGATACGTGGCCAAATTCTCTGTTCTTTCGGAACATTTAACTCTTCGTCAATACGTCCATAAAAACAAGACAACATTGTCCCTTCCAAACTTTCATATGTGTCTGCTACCGGATATGGCCTTCCTTCCAGATTAAGAATTCATCCATGAAATATCCAGAGATTTCTTAGGCTGATTCGTTCCTTATTAACACGTTCAATAAAATACTCATACTCATCAGTAGGCCCCGCGGGCAGTACCCATTTCGTCGGAATACCTTTATTATTATGATTAATGACTTCATCTGCCATCATATTGCCAATCTGTTTCGCGACTTCACTACAGCGTAGGGCTTTACAATCAGCAGTGCCTTCAACTCATTATTCTGTTTCAATTTTTCTTTAGGAATAGAACACCATTTATAAATTTCTTCACTAGTCCAATATATGCGTTTTTCATATACGCCTCCTGAACTTTATACTCATACTTATGAATATAAATTTCTCTTAAAAACCCGGTTTTCAATGTACTCGCTTACATCGAAAGCCGGGTTGTAATAAAGTCGTTATGAAAAGACAACTCAATTGTCAAATGCAATCAGATAGCTTTCTTATAATTCTGCGGCAGCACGTGCCTTCTTATTTGCTTCGATTAAATCTGCGTTAGCCTTTAGAAAATAACGATATACCGGATATCAAGACCAATACCAAGCACTGCGCAGCTAAACCAGGAATAGGAGCATCAAGGAATGTTGTTATAACAAGAATGGCTGTAGGAACAATTGCAAGCAGAACCATTAAAGGACCGCAAAAGGCATTCTCCATTGAGGATGATAGTTGGACTTATTGCGAAGTTTGAACCATGTACAAAATGTTAGCGCATTTCTAATCAAACATATAAAGAGTGAAATATCCAAGCAATGTTTCAAGACCATTATAAACGGATGACACTATTACCAACACAATAGCTGTACCCACTCTGCCCACCTTATCGACACATAAGGAGTTTTCCATTTGGTATGAACAGCGCTCCAAGATCTAGAACCACATTCCTTCAGTTGCGGCCTTGTACTCAACACGAGCCTGAAACATAATCAGCGATGAAAGAGGACCTGTAACAACAATAACTGCCAATATTGCTGCAATCGTTCCTGCTGTTTTTCCTAAGAACGTGTACTCAAATGCTGGCAATAGAGACATCTGAAGAAGCTAGTGCCGCTGCAGGAGCTGAGACCAGTAGCTGCAGTTGCAAGTAGTGTGTAAAAGTATCGTAATTAATAGAACAGTACTAATCATTGCAATTGGAATATTTTTATGAGGATCCTTAATTTCACCAGACATCGTCCTACCACATGTCTGCATGCCATCATAAAGACCATGTCGTAGCAGCAATACCAAGGATAAGTGACATAATACCGGGATTAACCCCTTCTACAGCGGTAGAATACTGAGGATTTCCACCAGTAACAGCTGCAACGACATAATTAGTGCCAGCAAAAAGAGAATAATCTTGACAGAGTAATCACGTTTCTGAAACTTCAGCGCCAGCCTCCATTTAATCATATGAGTAGGGGTGATATGATGATTAATCCAGTGCAACAATCATCTGTACTACTTTACCCAGCCAGTAAAATACGCAAGATAATTGCACACAGTAAGAGCCATTATTGCTATTCCTACAGGATCTGTTGCCACAAAGCAGCTCCACCCTCCAAAGAAGGAAAGAAAATCCCAGCCTGCTTCTCGGAAGTAAACAATAAAGATTCCATCTTCAGGATATGCGGAAATTAGCTCCGTATAACACAGGTTTTTGGGGAATCATAATCAAACCACCAATAAGAAATGCAAGAATAGTCAGAATCAGTACACCTGCAGTACCTGCCACACCACCAACAGATGTAAATATACCTGATCCAACTGTTGTTCCAACGCCATAGGGCTATTGCCGACATAAGCCCAAGAGCCTACCAAGTTCGGCCTCTCCGCCAACCTTAACCTTACTTTGAGTTACTTCATTGGGTTTGGGCATAAATACTTACCTTCCTTTCTAAAAGATATACAACAACGTCTTGTCATAATTAATTGTATTGTAAATCTTAAACATATATATTTCAATCAATATTTCCTATTTTACCTCATAATTTATATTTAATATGTCCATTTTTCTATTTTTATAACACAACTAACCTATTATTATCACAATTATGCTATTATATTTTTAAATAGTTATATATTCATTCGCTTAATGAGGGAGGTAGTTTTATGGGTAGAAAGCGTATTTTATGGGTATTGATACAGGCACCAATTCAAGCAAAGGGGTTTTAATTGATGATGAAACAAATATTGTGCCGTTCATTCTACAGAGCATTCTATGACCAATCCTGCTCCCCGGCTACTATGGCACGATGCCGACCAGGACTGGTGGAGTGATTTCTGCATTATCAGTAAAAAGTTGATAGAAAAATCAGGCGTGGATCCTAAAGATATCAAAAGCCATAGGAAGCAGTGCCGCTCATGGCGCCGACTGCCTCCCTAGTTGATGATAACTGCAAGCCACTTCGCAAAGCAATCTTGTATGGAATGATGCTTTACGTGCAATAGACGAAATGCGCAGAACTCACAGAAATGTAGCTGGAAGAGCAAATTAGGAAATGGTATGGGCGCCCTTGTGTTCTAGTGATGTATGCTCCAAAATTCTCTGGATAAAAATAAAGAACCTGAAATTTATGAGAAAACAAAGTAAGTTTCTTACAGGTTCCAGTTTCATTACCGCCAAACTCTGTGGAGCTTTACGCTGTTGACCGTTTCCTCGGTTAGCTTTCCTTTAATCCCACTGTACAATATTGATGGCGCCTAACCCTGAGACTATGCAAGCCCATCTGTCGCCCCACTCAATTATGCTAAAAGTACATGAGGCAAATGATATTGTAGTTTATGCCTACAGAAGCCTCTCGAAAACCAGGTTAGCTACTAGTACGTAGGTAACTTGCGGAACCGATGACTCTGGAGCCGAAAGTCAATAGCAGGCCTAGCCCCCGGAAAAATGTTTTATACAGTTTGGTTCCTCATTTATGATACCTTAGTACTGTATAAATTAATTGATTGATGGCGAATTTGGCGAGAAAGATTCATGTGTTCCCGGATTATGTGATGTGTCTGCAGGAACTAACACTTTAGGTTCCTTACCAAATGGTACCGGGATACACTGTTTACAGAAGCAAAACGCTGGAAAAAGCAGGCGGTCCTGAGCCTTATACGATGATGAAAGATGTCGCTGGTATTTCTGCCAGAGCGATAAGCCTTATCACACTGCCTTATTTTGCCGGAGGGACGCCCTCATTAATGATCCTTCATGCAAAAGGCACTTTTGGTCTAACTTTAAAACCTACCGAGCCCCACCTATATCAGAGTCTCTTGAATCAATCTGCCTCGTAAAATCGCAACTTACTATCATGGCGTGCAGCCACTGTACCTATCGATCAATTTTAATTGTGGCATTGGTCCAAAAACAGAAATTTGGATACAAAATCTGTGCGATGTTCTCCGGAAGCAGATTGATATTCGACCGTTACCATTGGCGCCTGCTTGGGATGGATGCCCATATTGCCGCTTCGGCCGTAAAACATCCGGGATTTGGATCATTCGAAGATATGATTAGTACATAAAAGCGGTAAGAGTTACTATCCTGATGTGGCGAAACATGAAATATATATAAAATATCAAAGCAATCTAGTGATGCTCTATCACTGCAACCGCAAATTTAATGGCATGAGTAGATAAAATGAAGTAACTCAAAGGTGTCCACATTTCTGATTTTCCTGGAAGGCCAAGCATAGGCACAATATTCAACAAGACGTCTCCGGCTCGCCTGCGACACTTATAAATAATGAAACCGTTGTAACTCTTCATCTTCCTAATTACAGTTCTATACTTTCACTTCTTATAAGAGCATAGGCAGCTACATCGATTAGAGCGGCCTCCTATATCCCGACCCGTCATAATGGAATAACCTTCTATTTTGCTTTTTGGAATACTGTATCTTTATTTATCTATTCCTTCTTGCAGCCAAATCATATGCCATGGATACAACACCTAAAACTATCAATGGTAAATTCAATAAATTGAACAGTCCCAGCCATACTGCCAATATACTCTCCCGTTTCAGCGAAACATTCTAAAGCCTCTTTGTCTCCTTCACGAGCCAAGAATGCAATTTGTTTAGCGCTAAGTTCCTTTCCCGTCGAATTCAGATATCTTCGGGATATTCCATTCCCTGCTGCAACGCTCTCTAAACACCTTTGGCCACACACAGGGCACTGGTCCGTCACAACTGTACTTTGCCCTACTTCGCTTGGCATTTTTGTTGATCCCTTCATATAGCTGCTGTTTAAAAACAAGCCTGATCCAATACCGTTGCTAATGGTAATCCAAATAAAATCTTTTATTCTTCGCACATCCAAAGACTTTTTCACCATAAGCACAGATATTAGCTATCATTTTCCAAGAAAACAAGGAATCTTAAATTCTTTGTTCAAGAAGCTCTGCTAAGGAGTAAATTTTTCAATCTTAGAAAAAGCAGGCATAAAACCCAAATTCCTTTTTCCGATTCGCAAGGCCCCGGTATCAGAAACTATACAGGAGACATGTCCATATCCATTAATTGACGACATTCCTGTATGATTTGATTCACAACACTATCCCTTGTAGGACGAGCAAAATAGACCTTTTCTGGAATCGAGAATCGTTCCATTTTCATCCATCAATCCGACCAGTAGTTTTGAGCCGCCAATATCAATAGCCAATATTGTCTTATCCTTCTTTTCCATTACCCTTCCTCAAACCATCAGTTTACTTAATATTACCTAAGTTTGCGCTTATGTATTTCAATGTGGTCTGCAACATTTTCAAGGGGTTACGAGTTCACTATCAATTCTTGTACTTTCTTTTCCTCTCCCTTTAAAATGAGGAGAAAGCATATTCCAATGCCAAAATCAGCATAATCTACCGCATTCTGATACGGACGCTAAGGTAGCTAGCTTGAATTGCCTGACAACCGGCAGCCGTTGCATCAATCCGTAAACCTGAATTTTTCCCTCTTTTCCCGCCATCTTAATAGCTTCAATAGCCCCCAATGCCATGTCATCATTGTGAGCCATGATAACACCAAGATCCGGATAAGCGACCAACCAGTTTTGAACAATGGTCATAGCTTTATCTTTTTGCCATTCACCAATTTCTTCCGCAACTATTTCGACACACTGGTGCCCCTAATACTTAGCCTTCTTCACGACCATTCGCATGGAAATTTCCTGCAGGCCCTTGCAAGATTGCAACTTTCGCATTTTCCGGGAATTTCGAAACCGCATATTCAGCAAGCAGAGACCCCTGCTGTACCGGGTCAGCATCTATGTAAGTGCTAGCACCACCATCATTAATGGAACCTGTTGTAACTATGACCTTAATACCTTTGTTTACTGCTGCTTTAGCCGTTTCTACCGGCGCTTCCAGCATCCAGCCTGCTGGAAAATTATTTGCATATCATATCCCGAAGCCACACAGTTTTCAATCTGTTTCAATTTGAGTAGATGAAGTACTCAGAGTCTAGGGCAATCAAACTAGTAAATTGATCTTTGCAATCCACCGCTTTCTTCTCAATCATCTTTTACCCACACGCAAAATGTATCTGTATAAGATTTACAGATAAATGCAACCTTCTTCGGGGAACCGGAAGGCTCATCTTTGGCAGCCTCTGCGGTTTTCGTAGTGGTTTCGGTTTCAGCGGGTTTTGCATCATCTTGTGTTTTCCTCCACAGCCTACAGAGCGTAGAGGCAAGAGAACATCACTCCCAACAACACACTCGGTAATGCTCACTTTTTCATTCTCCATCCTCCTGTTTTCTTTTACCTATTTTTCCAGACATTTTTGTTTTAATGTCTAAAAATAACCGCAATCACAATAATCATCCCCCGTAATAATCTGTTGATAATAAGATTGAACACTTTAGTAGATTAAGAATATTCTTAATCACACCAATAATAATGGATCACGCAGTTGCTCCTTGGACGGTTCCTATCCCTCCGAAAAGCTAGTCCTCCGATAATAGAAGCCAGTTATTGCATCAAACTCTAAATTAACTCCTTCAGCAGGTTGCCCTGAATTAATCCTGAGTCATATAATACTCCTGCAATGCCAATAAACGCCCCATGAATCATAAACGTTTGTATCTTTACCAGATTAACAGTGATACCGGACGCTATAGCTGCCTCTTCGTTCCCCCGTCGCATAAACATATCTGCCAAAACGAGTTCTATTTCAAAATCACTCAATTCTGCTAACAATGGTAACCATAATAATGACTGAGTATGGCCAAAACACCGGCAATCCTCCCTTGTCCTATTCTCGTAATAGGTCCCCACATCATATATCAGTTGACCACCCGTATATAAATATACAAGTCCTCTTGAAATCTGCGCCATAGCCAGTAGTCAACAATGAAAGCTGGCGCTTTATATCTAGTCGCTAATAATCCCGGAAACCGTATTGATAAAAATCCGAAATCATTGCAATTGCTACACAAACAAATCCGGCAACTACAGATTCATTCCCGAACCTACCGGTTCTTTTGTAAATTCCCACACAAAGACAACCGGTTAATGCCACAGCTGATCCGCCGGATAAATCCGTCATATTTTCAATAATCAACATGGTGATTCCACAGGCAATAATTGTGACCACTGCAATTTGTGTCAACAAATTCATTATATTTGCTCCACTCGAAAAACCGGAAACCATCGAAGAAACAACGAGTAGAGCTGAAGCAGAATCAGATAAATCCCACACTTTCTATATATAGTGCGTAATACTAAGTTTATTTTCATGGTCACCTCCTGCAGCAAAGCTCATGATGCTAACAGGACTAAGTTCTTTCTTCGAAAGTTCTCCGAGAATTCTGCCATTTCTAATAACAATCACTCGGTCACTCATTCCCAATAATTCCGGCAATTCCGAAGATATCATGATAACGGAAACTCCTTGTTCTGTTAACTCTCTCATGATTTTATAAATTTCATGCTTAGCACCTACATCAATCCCCCAGGTCGGTTCATCTAAAATCAAAAATTTTAGGTTGGGACCAGCCACTTTCCAGAACCACCTTTTGTTGGTTTTCCTCCACTAAGATTCTGCACAATAGCCTTCATATTGTGAGAGCTTAATGTCAACCTCTATTATTTCTGTTACATCACGTTGTTCCCTCTTTAAATCCAGCCATTTTTATTATATGTATGTCTCAGTGCTACAAGACTAATATTTTTCCTTCATATATTTCGACTTGTAATTAATCCGTATGTTTTCGTATCATCCTCAGCATATCTATTCCATGCTTTATAACATCTTTAGCCTTATTAATCTGTATTTCTTCTCCTTTCATAAATATTCTTCCACTATCTTTTTGTCCATTCCAAAAGTTGCCTCACAATTTCTGTTCTACCAGCTCCATCAGCCCTGCAATCCTAGAATTTCTCCTTCTCTCAAAGAAAAATTGATATCTTTAAATTTACCCTTTGGAATTAAATCCTTCTACCCTAAAAATTTCCTCTCCAATTGTAGTATGGCTTTCAGGATATACCTTTACTCATCTCACGACCAACCATTAGTTCCACAATTTGATTTGCAGTAAATTCTTTTTGCCTCTCTCGTTGCAATGTGTTTTATCTCTCAAAACCGAAATAAAATCTGCTATCTTAAATTTCATCCATCTTGTGCGAAATATAAATAATCGTTACTCCAGTTCTTTTAACTCCCGAATTTTTCCAAATAAATACTCCACTTCCGTTCCGTGAGTGCCGATGTCGGTTCATCCATAAGAATGACTTTAGCATTACAAGAAATAGATTTGATAATTTCTATCATCTGGGCCTGCGCAACCAGAGGTGCTCATTTTTGATTTTAAATCATAATTTAACCTGTTCTTTCATATACTGCTCTGCAGTTTCCAAAAGCTTTTTATCATCAACAATAAAGCGATTCTTCATGATTTCTCTACCAAGATAAATATTATCTGCAATAGACATATTGGGAACAATATTTAATTCTTGATATATCATGGATATGCCTTGTTGTCTGGCCTGTGTCGGATCAGAAGCTTTTTAATTCTTCACCATGTATAAAAGACCATCCGGAAGTAACTTTATAAAAAGACCATTGATGATTTTTCATCAGCGTTGATTTTCCTGCTCCATTCTCGCCGCAAAGAACATGAACCGCCCTCTTTGAACCGCAAAGATACATCATCAATGCTTTAACGCCCGGAAATTCTTTTCGTTACATTTTTAAATTCTAAAATGATGTCGCTGTTTTGTCCTTCTACCATTTCAGGCTCCTTCAATCAACATGAACTATTGCTTTCGTTATATAAAATGAGCATCATCAAATGATCAAACATCGTATGTATCTTCCGTTATCTGCATATCATGAATAGGAACATGTAGCTGTATATCCGATAGTTCCTTTAACTTTCCTCCGTCATATCCCGTTAAACCGATTACCAAATTTCCTTTCTCTTTCGCATATCTGACCGCTCGGATAATATTTTCGGAATTTCCACTCCCTGAAATTGCAATCACAATATCTCCGGGATCCATAAAGTTTTTAACTGTTGTACGAAAAATCTCTTCACTAACAAAGATCGTTTGCAAGGCTCAAAACAGTTGCCACGTTGTCATTTAAACAGTAAAAACCGAATTTCTTTTCTCTGTCCAAACTCAAGCCTTTATTAAAGTCACCGGTACAATGGGAGCTGTAGCTGCACTTCCGCCATTACCCATAATAAAGATTTGGTTTTTTTCATCTCTCGCTCTGACTATCTCATTCATTGCCAAATTGATTGCATCTCCATCCAAACAATCCAAGACTCCTTTTTCCTTTTCAATATATCCTCTAATTTGATTCAAATAATCCATCCCTTCTCCTTTTATCATTTTCGATTAAATAGTGTAAAAATATTATTCTTCCAACAATTCTTTAGGATATATTTTTATCATTTTAAATACAAATTTTTCTTAATCCAGTCTGGTGGCATCTCTTAAAAATCCAGATTATATAGAGTATTTTCGCAGGTTAAACATAGCCAATCCTAATATTAATCATCTGTTTTAAACAGTGTACTTGGCCCCAAGTACAAAGATAATAATGAATCAGGTTTTAAATCGTTTTATTTAATCGTTTGCGATATAATAACCATACTCCTAAAGATGTCAATACTAATTGTTATTTTCTAATATCTGTATGTGCATTTTAACTAGACATGCTATATGCAACTAAAAGAAAAGATTGAAGCGTAAAGCGTATAGTACTTTTTGTCTCGAAATAAAAGGAGAAAGAATAAATCACTGTCATGGGTTTATATGCCTATATCTATTACCACTGCAGAAAAGGAATTATAAAAGAAACCACATCTTAAATATAATTCGATATAGCTCATCGAACATTTCCGCTCTGATATAAAGAGAAACCGAATACAGCATGACTACCGTTTTTAAATACTGTAGCAGAATTAATTGATAAGAAATTAATTTATGAAGATGAACCAAGTCGAAATGAAACAGAATAGGAAGAAAACCCACGTATCTTCACTTGAATCCCGGAGGAGCATATTTTATCGGAATTGAATTCAATATTCAAAAATGTACTGGGCAATATTAAATTTTTCAGGGAGTCGTTATTCATTCAAACCACATTGAAATAGAGAACAATGTTACGTCCGAGAAAATATTAAAACATCTTTTCTCTTGTATTGACAATGCAATGCAAGTATTGGGAGATGAATACTCTAAATGTTTGGGAATAGGTATTGGAATGCCCGGATATATCGATTCCGAAAAAGGAATCGCATTACACTATGCCTATATAGATGATTGGCACAATCTCCTACTCAACTTCTCAAGTTGAAAATAAATATAACATTCCTTGTTACATATTAAACAATTCTGATTGCATGGTTCTTGCCTATAAATGGCTCGCATTTAAAGGCAACTCCGATGATTTTGTTTTTAGTTCTTTACGCACAGGCGCTAGAGCAATTCCGGTTCTGAATAATCATCCTTACTTTGGAAACAATGGAACTGCCGGGGAATTGGGGCATAATCCCGTCTCAGGAAACCTACAGCCAAATGCTTTTGCGGTAAAATAGGTTGCCTAAATACAATCATCGGAGACTTAAGTATAAAAATCATATACTTTCCGAAATTGAAAACGGTCGATTTAAAGAAATATATGCACTGGCAGGAAATGACACAAACAATATTTCCACTTCATTATTAGTAAAGTCCGCTCTTTCCAATGACCCCGAAGCCTTATCCTATTTATATTACTTGGCTTCTATCCTCGGGAATGCACTTGTTCCTGTTGTTAATCTTTTCGCACCTAAAAAACTGATTCTATCAGGTGAATTAGCTAAAGCAGGAAAGCTCTTTACCGATGCCGTTTGCCGTATAATAAAAGAGTCTGCCGTCAGCGCAAATGTTAAGCAGCTAAAAGTCTTGAGTCTGTTATAGCGACAATATAGGAGCGATAGGGGCAGCTATGCTAGTATTGCAAAAGGAATATGATATCGACACCACCGCAATATAAACGAGATACCGCACGCTTTGCGAACGATACTCGTTATGAATAAAAGCATTGCAGTACCCACAAAAATAATCCCCTCGAGCTATGCCGGGAGATTATTTTTCAAAAAAGTGTCAACTCACTATATCTACTATAATAGCTCCTCCACTTCCTTAACTGTAGAATAGAACTTTGTGCTCACTTCTGGAAACCACAATGGAGGCAAGCTTTTGCGCATACCCTATCGCTTCCTCAAGTTTATTCTCCACAAGTTTTTAGTGCCATTCCAGCTCTAAAGCTATCCCCCTGCAGTGGTATCCACAACCGTAGTTTTTCTGGCTGGAAGTCTGGAAGAACGCTCTCCATCATCAATCAAAACGCCCTTTTTCTCCCATGCTCACGACAAGGTTCCTTTGTATAGCTTTCTTAGCTCTTTAACCATGTCCTCCACTTTCATAAAAACTATCCATTCCTGTTAAAATAGCCAGTTCCGTTTCACTTTCGGTTTTAGAATATCCCACATAGGAGAAAAGTTCAGCAGGAAGCGCTGCTTTTGCAGGAGCGGATCAAAATCACTAATTTCCCCCTTTGTTTTGCTTCTTTTGCCCGCAAAGCAAACAGTTTCTAGCGGAATTTTCGAGTGTGAAAATAAGCATCTCCGATTCTAGAATCTCAGATAGATTTTTCTCCAATATAGAATGTCTCACTTTTTTATTTGCTCGGGGATTACCCTGATACTGTTATCTCCTTCTTCAGTACTACATCCAAGCTGTTCCCGTGGATGCATCCGACAATTCTATCTTGGATGCTATCCACTGCCACTTCTGGAAAGGATTTTGGAGCATACTTTTTCCGGCTTCATCTTTTTCCGACTTTTCCAAGCATGCATACATCTCCCCAGTTTTCCTATGGCATAGAGCTTGGTTTGCCCTTCCCTCCAGGGAACAAATCGAAGATCATCTTCAGCCAAAATGGTTTCCCCCTGTTTTTACCATATGAGGCACATGAACAATATGATCCATATTTAAACTTCCAATGACTAGTATCTTGCTCATAATTTTTCCCCAATTTCCATATTAAAAACAGATAGAAGCCTGTTTACCGCCTGTTTTCCGTCTACCTCTAGGTAGCAAATAAAATTTCACTTCCTTGAATTTCGGAACTAGAATCTCATCAATTTTTAATCATGCCTCTTGTGCTGAATCGTAGTATCTACCTTCACATGAAAATTTTATAAGTGCCCAGGGAAGGACAATCTAGCCAGTACCATGTAAGGATCATACTCACACTTTTCGTCCATCATTCCCATTGTTTCATGATGAAACGGAAATACAACTTGAATGCCTCCTGCAAATATCGGACAATGGGTAAGTTCTCTTCTTTACAGTACTTACCAAAGTTTTTAAATCTTCCATGAAGGTAAGTTTTTGTAGTCACATCCAACACTACCATCATGTGAAACCTGCTTTGAAGAAACAATGTCCGACGCCTCCCATCTCCTGTTGGTTTCGCGGCGCAGGACTGATATTCCCGGGTGCTTCTAGCGCATCCTCCCATTACTACTACATTTTTAATTTCTGAGGCAACTTAGGATCCAATTCTAGAGCTTTTAGCTAGATTGGTCAGTCTCCCCAAGGGTAACTCATCAGTTCTGGCATTTCCCCTGCCTTTCAAACAATCACTTTCAACCTAGCACTTAGATAAAACCTGATTAGACTTTTGAATTTCATCTCCAATCCGTCCATGAATATGAATTGGGTAGTCTTCCTTTCTTTGCCTAAAAGAGTCTCTTTCTACCTATTGCCACCGGTATTTCGTATCGGATTTGCCAGTTGAATCAGTCTTAAAACATTTTCAGTAGCCTGTAAAGCACCGGTATTCCCAAAGCCGTAGTAATTCCTTCAATATGTAGACTTTTGCTCTTTAGTGCATAGAGGATTGCTAATGAATCATCTATTCCAGTATTTACAATCAATCAGTATCATTTATTCTACTCTCCTTACTTTTTAACCATATATTTTTAATGGAATACAATGTTAAGAACAGAATTGTTGCGGCATAGGGAAAGCTATCTGGATGAAATTCTGCCGGTATTCTACATTTTGCAAAAATGTTGGATAATCCGTCAAGAAAAAGAAAATAATAGAGAAAAACCAACACTCCTACCGGTGTGAGACTGCTTCCCATGGCATTTGCCGCAAAGAGCAATAAAAGCCACGTCCCACAACCATATCTCTGGTAAACTATAGGCAAATCACCCCCATGGAAAGATACATTCCTCCAAAAGCCCGCCATTATTCACATAAGAGAATAGAGAAGACGAATGCGAACCACGTTAATTCCACTTTCGCCGCCTTTTGGAGTCTCTCCACTGCTCGAGATACGGAGTCCTGTGGGATGTGCGATAGAAAGAGAGATGAAAAGCACCATTAGAAGTCCCGATATACGTGAGAATATGTGTCGGATAGAATTTCCTCCCCAATACAGGAATAGTTTTTCTATTATGGGAATATAATGTCGAAATTGGAAGCTATTCAAAGAGGGAACTGGATCCCTTTTCTCCTGTTAAAAAGCTGTAAATACAAATACGGTAAGGCCATGCCATAATGAGTATTAGTGCAGTACCGCAAGAACCGAATTCGCTTTTAAAACCAGATGAAAGTAAGCAAAATAGTGCACTTACCACTACCGTAGATAAAACTGCTGCAATTCCCCAGAACAATCCGCCACCAAAAGCACTTCCTATAACTCCAAACAGTGCTGCAATCAACATAATGCCTTCCAGTCCCAGATTAACTACTCCCTCACTGAAAATGCGCACCCTGAGAGCTGCCCACAAAATCGGAGTGACTACTCTAAAACTCCACATAAAAAGGAAATCCACCATGAATTTAGAAGCTAAACATTTGCAGCCTCCTTCTTCATCTGCTCTTCCTTTTCGTAGCAACCACAATCATTTTTGCTTCCACTTACCAAATAAAAAGCTACTGCAGCAATCATGAAAATGATGATTCCTGAATCAGTTGTACTACTACTGCTTACATCGCTGCTTCCTAGCCATAATACTTGCACCAACATTTTAAATAACCGATAAAAAGGGCTGCAAAAGGAACCAGCAAAGTTATTTTTCGCAAGCAAGGCTACCGCAATGCCGGTCCAACCATATCCGAGAGAGGCTGTCCATTTTAAAGCAGTATACATTCCTAAAAAGTTCTGCACCTCGCCAACTCCGCTAAAATTCCTGCTACAATCTGTGCCATCAACATTACAGAGAGGGAGCTAGTGCCGGAATAATTGGCAAAATTTTATTGTCTCCGGTGATGCAGGCTTCATGCCGAAAGTTGTTTTATACAAAAGAATGTAAAACAAAAATACAGGACAGAAGCGCCAGAAAAACACCGGAAGTGAATTCTGTTCCGGAATCAGCACCGCCAGTCTTCGGTCTTTAGCATAGGAACAGACTGCGAAGAACTGTCATCCCTTAAAGTGTAGCTGATACAGTACAACACAAAAGAATTGAATGATATTATTCAGCATAAGAGAAGTCACCACTTCCGATACATTCCCTTCATTTTTAAAACAGCAGGAAAATGCTGCAAGCGCCCCAAAAATTCCTGCCACTAGCCAACATACGAATGGATGCAATCCACAGGAAGAGGTAATCGCAGGCAACCAGCAGTGCTCTAAGGTGCCGAAAAAGCTCCCTCTGTAATCATGGAGAAAAGTCCTGCTCCAAAATCATCAATACCGCTAAAAAGCAGTAAACATAAGAGGACAAGCCGCCTCCACAATATTTCCTATTCTTCGCTAGAAGTGAATGGACCCACAGCTGAAAAGCATTCATAGGATCGGAGCTTGTAGCCGACACGACGATAACCACCAAACCGCAGGCCACCAAAAATCGTCACAAAGATTTCGTTAAATCACTATAATATTTATACTACTATCCATGAACAGCCTCCCGAATTTCCGTTTCCGATTGTTTTAATTCCCAGCATATAGGCGCCCAAAATCCTTTTTCTGAAATCGAAGAAGTATCTGAAAAATATGCTGCAATCTTTCCTTCGTAAGTGACAGTTAGGCTATCAAGCCCCAAATTTCAGTTTTAAATCCCGGAACTGATTAAAAAGTACGTAACTTCCATTGTCTCTCATTCCAATCAGACGTTTTTCTGATAAATTCGTTGCTACATCCACACCTCTGGTGGGCTGGTTAGCTAATAATGATTTTTGGGGTGATGAAGAAAGTTCTCTGGCCAGTACAACCTTTTGAATATTCCACCGGAAAGAGTCAATTCGTACATCAGGTTTTGCAAAAATCTGATAATCGCTTGTGATTTCTTCTCATATTTCTTGACTCTTTTTCTTTTAAAAATACCGCGCTTAGAAAACCTTGGTAAATCCATTTTATCCGGAAGCGCATTCTCTAAAATCGATAAAGATGAGCCATACCGGTTATCATTCTATCTTCGGGATATGCGCAACAGATAGCTTTCTAATTTCCTGAACAGATGCTTCTGAATGTCTTTTCCTTGAACTTTAATAGAACCCTCTTGGTATTTCAGTAGTCCGGTTAAAGCCTCCACTAATTCCCTCTGTCCATTTCCTTCTACCCCAGCAATACCTAGGATTTCTCCCTCTCTCAAATCAAAAAACAGCTTATCCAGTATTGCTTTATTAGATTCTGCATAGAAACTGAGGTTTTGCACCGATAACAGAATATTTCCAGGCTTTGCCAGTTCTTTCTCTAGTAATGAAGCACCTCACGACCTACCATCAGATTGGAAATTTCCTGTTCTGTTACATCCGAAACATGGAAAACGCCCATGAAACGACCCTGCCTGATGATTGAAATTCTGTCACAAAGTTCTTTTACTTCATTTAGCTTATGAGATATGAAAATGATAGTATATCCTGCCTTCTTTTAAGGGTTTTTAGTTGTACGAACAGTTCTTCTGTTTCTGAGGCGTTAACGGCGGTCGGTTCATCAAAAATCAAAAGTTTCGCACCTCGATACAAAATCAAAATTTCAACCTCGTTTTTGCCCTACGCTAGGTGTCTCGAATTTTGCTTCGGATTAATCAACAAGTTATACTTTTGACTTAATTCTTCTACCCTTCGACAAGCTGATTCCATATCGATGTGCCTCAACACAGGCTCATTCCCAAAATAATATTTTCTGTAACTGTCAGAGGAACCAACATAAAGTGTTGATGTACCATTCCGATTCCCAGCTCGAATCGCCATCCTCTGAGGAAGAAATGACTTTTTCTTCCCCTGAATGAGAATTTTTCCGGAACTTACACTCTTCTCCGAAGATAATTTCATTACTGGGACTTTTCCTGCTCCATTTTCACCGGATGGCATAATTTCACCTCCAGAACCAAAATTTATTCCCTTATTAGCCATCACACCCATTAGGATAGATTTTTCGATATTTTCTAATCCCAGTATTTCTCCTTTTCCTTGATTTCCTGCTCCCATCAGCTCACTTTTATCATGATTAAATCGGATTATCGGCTTATTCCTATGTCACTTATTCAGGATGAACACTCGCAAAGCTTTTGAATTTCCCGATTAAAAACGCACCTTGCAACCTTTCTCCAGGGCAGGTGTCGTGAGAATCGGTTTAATCCGTGTTTCACTACTGTCTCAAAAGCCGCAACGTCTCTTTCTGTTTTCATATCGCCGCTCTACTTCACTTTTGGATTTCGCCATCAGTAATTTTCTTTTTGCATCTTCATTGCCTCTTTGTATCCTCCGAAAACCAGCTTTCTCGTAGTTTATTTTCTCAGTTTTCAGTACCTAACTGCACCCGCTTTTTTAATCCCATGACATGTCTGCGTTCCGTTCATTTTCCGCTTTTCCAAGCCTTTACAGCTGTCTCAATGGACTCTCCTACATTTTTCCAAAGTGGATGTGTGATATTTGCCCGCCAAGTCAGCTTGGTCTGTTTTCAACTGCGTATAAAGATCCTGATCGCAGGCAATAAAGGGTATTTTGTCGCACTCCGCTGTTGCGCTCCTAATACTCTGAGACGGGGCATAAACCATCTGTAGTCGCTTTGGCTATACATGTCATTTCCAAGCACTGGTGCATCTTCAAAAGCTACCAACATAGAGGTTTAATCACGAATACTCGGATCTACGTTTTACTCCTTCAATATAGCCTACTAAAGAATCATTGATGTTGCACTGTCCATAGAACCTGCAAATCCAAGGACTCTCTTGGATGTACATCAATCTTCGGGTCTCGGAATCAACATCTTTTGCCGCCATTAGCATGCAAGATAAGATACTCATTGAGTTATAAAGTAATCCCAGATACAGTTACCTTCTGCTGCTAGCATCTCTGAGTGCACAATCGAAAGCAAGAATGTTTTCTCCGGGTACTTTGCAGAGGTTTCTTCAATTTGTCTCTGACGGAAAAATGTTCCGGCTACAATTAAATCAATCCTGATCTGCTGCATCAAGAAATTACTCTCATAACTGGTTTTCATCTCTACCCATTTCCACAATCTTGGTTTCCCAACCAAAGGTCTTTTATGTACGAGATCCATTCCCATAGCTGCGGAATCAAAAATCCATTTATCTCCAAGACTCCATTAACCAGATAAACTGCTTTTTTCCTTTTCCATCAGTTTGTAGAAGCTTCATTCTCCTTCTTTTCCGCTGTACTTTGTCCTGCGCCGTTGTGCCTACTGTTTATTTCCTTCCGTCTTACCGGTTCCTGCACATCCAGTAGCAGCTACTCGCTAACATTGCGGAAAAGAGCTCCCCATCGTTAGTAATGATGCAATACTTTTCTTCATGACCCTACACCTCCCAAAGTGTCCTCATTAAAATGGTGCTTTTTCGCTCCTAAGGAAAGCGATATTTCAAACGCGTTCAGACGATGTTTACAGTAAAACTGTAGAGTATCATTCTCTCAATAGAATTTCTCAAAAACAATTAGGAGTTTCTGCGGAAAGTCCTTTCGATTTTACTGCTCCTTCAGGCACTGAACAACGCTAAGTACAGTCCTTGCTCTCCTAGATAATTTATAAATCTCTTCGAGGCAAACTTTTTGATAAATTCTTTATTCTCTATATCGATATGGTACTTTTTCAATGCAATGCACATCAAAATAACCGCTCGAAAATAGCAACCTGCTCTTCTTCTTGATAATATTCAAGAACAACTGCCAGAGTTAAAAGCCGCTATTCTCTTTCCATCTCATTGGCCACGTATTTGCCGCTCTTTTGATACTTACATTCTCCGAACCTTTGTGATAGGCTCTTTAGAATTTCTAAAGCATAAATTGTATAGCCAGTTAACGAATTTCTTTTATGCATTGCATAAGTGGCAACTGTTGCCGCTTTACCCTGACTTTTATTAAATGTAACCATCCTCTTCCAATCGCTTCATAGCCATACGAATGGTTCCGCGACTAACTCCCCCAATGCTTTTGCCTAGCATTTTTCGCTGGGAAGCTTATCACCATCTTTAATGACCCCCTCTATAATCAGTCGATACAAATTATCGTGAGGCCTTTACATAGTTAGGGTTTCCTGACTGCTGATCGGAGAGAATCACAGGGAAATTTAGATAAGAGTTGCATCATCATCTCACACTGCTTTTGTTTTTCTGTTTTAATCGATTTGGAAACCATATGTATTTTAATCAGCCTGAACTTATCTGTATAGGTTCTAACTTGCCAAGTTGTATTGATATAGTATCAGCAATATTGCACAGAGTAAATATATAGTAATGACGATTTTATCTCATTTTGTATTGCATTTATGATATACTGTGAAAAAGCCGGAGATTTTGTACATCGGCTTTTTCTACTAACTTCAACAAAATCTACAAAATCCCAAAAATCTCTCCAAAACTTTCCACCTTATACTTCGCCATTCCTCCCGGTATACATCTCCTATCGCGATACTGTCCATTCCGTTTTCCTTGCGGCTTCGATTCCGGACTTTTGCATCCTCCATGACGATGAGTCGGTGGATTTAACTAACATTTCGCCGCCTTCAGAACTTCGGATCCGGTTTTGGTTTTTCGTAATATTCGTCCCGTCCGAAATGGCGTCGAAATACTCCTTTGCTTTCAAGCGTTTCAAGATAGAGCTTTGCATTTCCTACTGGAAGAGCCGATAGCCAGCTGATAGCCCCTTCTCCTAAGTTCCAGCAGGTATTCTTCACTTCTTCATGAAAATCATTTTTCCGACATTTCTTCCAGATAAGAACGGTAGAGTTTGTTTTTGATCAAGGTAATGTTTCGTTTTCCTCGCTGCTTAGCTTCCATCATAGTTTTCCAGAATAATCTGAAAGCTCTCAGCCCTGCTTTACCCTCTTAATCTTTTGATTGAATGTTCTCGATAAAACAAATCCCCAGGATCATCCTGCTATCTTTTTCCATGCCAAGATAATGAAGAAACCGGTCCAGACCAGCAGATTCTCTCTCGTCCAAATCAACATCACTGCTTTTACACTTCATTTTCTTCCCGCTTTCTTATGGTATAGGAATCGTCCCCTTTCAATCCTTAATTTCGCAGCTTCTCCTGGCTATGCACACTGATCTAGTTACAGTTCCTCCTATCCTTCAGGGCATGTGAGGTTGTAAATGAAGCTCTCGTCACGTTTTCCGTAGGGAGAGCCCATCGCAAATGAAGACCACGGTCTGCCAAACTCCGCCGGTATTTGCCGCATGGATTCCTTCATGCAGGTATTTCCTGAATATTCCACGAGCAGTGCCGCCCGTCTCTTTAAATAGCGATATGCTTTTAGAGGAGTCCCCTATTTTTCAGCTTCTTAATAGCAGGTAAATGCTGGGAGGCTTACGAGAGCCGCTGCCAAAGTCCGCTTCTCCTATAGTAATTGTAGTTTTCCCGAATTGTCTCTTCTGTCAAATTCCTGTCCGAGCAAATGGCACGAGCATAACCATCATCTCGCCTCGCTTAACAGAGCTGCGTTTCTGTCACACTCTCATTGTGCTCGCAGATTTCGGGTCCTGATTGGCCCAGTCATTTCTTGTCTGTGCTTCTCTATCAGAGACTTCATACAGATCGAAATATCCTCAGGAATTGCTCGAAAATCTTCGTGCCCTTCTTTCTTCGGGATATAAATTTTACTCGCTGCAATTTCCTTCCAAAGCTCGCTTCTTTCTCCGTGAGAATGAAGCTTCTCACAAAGACTCTCGATACTCCTTTTCCTGCGTAGATCTTTCATTTCCGTTATTAAGGAGCTTGCAAACACAGACACCATTTCCACGAGATGGTTAGAGTATAAAAACATTGCTGTTCACCGGTTCATGCCACTCATCGGTCCGGTCACTTCACATGTTCATACAGTTTTAGCGTCTCATTGTAAAGTACTCTGCTTGCCCAAAATCTTGCCGTCTCCACAAAGATTTCCGCCGCTTCCTTATAGAGGAAGTCCGTATCACCCGTGGTTTCCGCATATTTGTATGCACCGTACATCACCGCAGCCGTAACATGGTGCTCGTATTTAGCCACATAGCAACGATAGCAGGAGCCGTCCGGTTCAATCGTCCAGTCCGGACACTGTTCTGTTCCGTCATCGGCGGACTCCAAGGATACTGTGCGCCACGATATCCGTTTTTCCGCGCATTTTGCCTTGCAGCATCCAATAGTCGGTAGCGATAGCGTTCCAGTCTCCTCGCTTTTTCCGGGAAAACAAAGGAAAAGAAAGGAAGCATAAAGAGTTCCGTATCCCAGAAGGCATGACCCCCGTATTCCTCTCCGCTTAACAGCTTTGCGCCGACATTGACTCTGTCATCATACTCACTTGCGGTACTCATCAGGTGGAAAATGTTGAAACGAACCGCACGGTCGAGCTCAAAGTCACCATTGATTGAGATATCCGCTCTTCCACATCTGTATCATAAACCTTATGCGCTCTATGCTCTTCAGTGACCCCCTACTCGGAAAACTCTCCAGTTCTTTAAAAACGAGGGCGAATTGCCGTCTTTCACAGTCCTTCTCTGTAAATACGGAAACATATTTTAGAATTTCTACCGTCTTTCTCTCTTTCACCTTGCAATCCGCAAATTCCAGCTACTATCTCCGAAAGCACTGCATCTACGATTCCAGTACTTCCTCCCCGTTTTCATAGGCATGAAGACTCGCTCCTGTCCGATATGAAGCAGGTCATCCCTTGTCTCCACCTCAAGATAAATATTGTCTTCCTTTGCACTGTTTTCCGTGACTACGCTATGCTTCACCTTAAACCTCGGGGCATCACAGAAGTTTGAGGATGGATCCGTTAATGCTGCTTTCTATTTCCAAAATGCCGTCATAATTTAGGGGTGTAAAATACACTTTCATGCCCATTCGATGAACATTTTCCCTACTTAAGAAACGCACGGACTCAATAAGGCTTTCTCTACCTGATTCATCTCTTAAAAGGACATGCTTATAGAGCGTCGTCGTCTTTAAGTCCAGCGCTCTCCTATACTCCAGGATTGCACAGTGCTCAACAGAAAGCAATTGCTTCTCTACATAGAACTTTAATTCACTCCAGTTGGGTAGGTGACGAGTTCGCAGGTTCCGACTTATCAAAGATTCCCGTTTATATGCACACATAGGAAGGGAGGGTGATTCCTCCTCCTGTACCTCGTATTCCCCATATAGCCCGTTCGATAAGGCAAAGAGCTTTTCAAACTGCAGGTTCTTTCTTTGCATCATATTGTTCCTCAGAAATCACCCAGGAATCCTCCGACACTGCCTCTCTCAAAAGTTTTGCGAAAAATTGTCTCAATCATCCGTCTCTCCCTCATACTAGGGACTTAATGGCCCTAGATCTTTTGACGGCATTTTACGACTTACTGACCGTCGATTCCCTTTGACGGCGTATTTTACGACTTAATAGCACCACCAGTTCCTCGACGGCATTTTACGACTTATGGCGCCACCGGTTCCCTCCACAATATACTTTGTGCAAAGATAAAGGCGAGTATCGGCGGAATAATCATTATCACCGTGATACACAGCATGGAATAATCTTTGTTCCATGAACTCCCTTGAAAGCCGCCAGTCCCAGCGCCAAGGTGTATTTGGATCGATCCTGTAAGAATACCAAAGGACCGAGATAATCATCTCAAACGGAAATCATATTGAGCACCGCACCCAGAATGAGGGACGGCTCAAAATCGGCATGAAAAATCATCGAGTAAAATCTGAAAGACATTGGCGCCGTCAGTCTTGCCGCCTCTTCAAAATCTTTCAGCACGCCCTAAAGAGGAACTGTCTCATCAAAGATATAGTATGCCGAACCGAACCACGCCGAATAATGAGCGGTTTTAGTATTGATCCAGCCAAAAATTTTAAACTCCATATACAAAGGGAATCATCGTAACATCCCAGGAATCATCATAGGTGGAAAGCAGTCCATGAACAAGAAGTTTTTCCTTGAATTCGAATCTGGCAAAAGCGTAAGCCACCAAAACGGGACACAAGTTGTCCCAAAGTAGTTATGATAGATAACCAAACCGTATTGAGAAGAAAGGTGTTGAAGGCTGTAATTCCAAAGCCTCAATGTAATTGGAAAATCTCCGCACCTCCAGGAAAAAGCTTCGGAGGATAGGCAATAGCTTCCGTTCCGTGAAGAGGAAAAGAACATATGATAAAACGGAGAGAATAAAATAAATCGTAATGATTACCAGTAATATCTCTATTACAAGATTGGTTTTCTTATCGGTCTTCATTATCCTCCTTCCTTTTTCTTTTTCCGTTGTTTCACTTTGGTAGAATACCTGAAAGCCGATGAAGAGCGGAATACCACTGCGGTCAAAGTAAAATAATGACAGACATCACCCCATGCATTGGCACATAGCATAGCAACTTATGATGTTTAAAGGCATTGTTATAGGTATACAGACCGTAAAAATATAAGTGGATTTTCAGGGCCCGCCACCTGTTAAGAGCATAACCCAGGGTTACCTGCTGGAAAGATCCGATTATGGAAGTAATCAAGTTAAATAAAATGGTAGGAAATCAAGGAAGGTAATCGAGAAAAAGCTGCCCACCTTTTCACCACCGTCTAAAAGCTGCTGCCTCATAGAGATCCGTCAGGATTCCTTTGATATCCGTATAGAAAATCAGCATCACACTGCCCACACCGAAGGCGCTCGTCAAAAGAATCACGGCAAGAGAGCGCCCAGGCAGGGTTCACATTTCAGCCACCTTGGCCCTTTAATGCCAAGTGAGCGAGAGCAGGTAGTTTAAAGCACCGTAGTCTCCGTTCAAAATCCAGCCCAGATAATGGACAACTGCCACGGAAATAACGGTCGGAATGTAGAGTTTCGAAGAACCTCCACTCGAACATGCTGGGTAAAATCAGCATGGCAAAAGAAATAGAGGCAATGCAGATATTTAAAGGGACAAATGTCGCCGCATACTTTGTACACTCGATCAGAGAGAGATTTCCAAAATTGTGCATCTTTGGTAAACATCTCTTTGTAATTCCCGAAACTTGAAAACAGGTTCCGCAAGAGACCAATCAAAGAAACTCATCACCAAAAGATAAAATCAAGGGTCCTATGGTGAAGACAAGAAATCCTAGGATCCATGGCACCAATAAAGAGGTAAGTGTGTCAAACTCTTTCAGTCTTCTTTAAACTCCATTTTCCCTGCCTCATGAACAAGTATGTTTTAGAACAGAGACGCATTAATTTTAAAACGGATGCGATGACTTCTACATCCACGAGAGAACTCGGATTATACATTTCTCTGCAAGCTCAGCTCCAACTTCTCGAAACCCTCGGACCACTTATCCAAGGATAAAAGCTGCGAGAGATATACTCTCCACTCTGATCCAGCATCTCATAGAAGGGCATATTCGGCTTCTCCAGTATCTGCTCGCTCTCTACAGACAGACTAAGAACGGGGAACTCTCGTTTCCGATACGAGATCTTGTTGCTTCTCTTCACTCTGTTCCAAAACTTTCACAAATTACGCTGCTGCTTGTTTTACTGTCTTTATCGTTTGCAATGGCTACTCCGGAAGAGCTTAAATACTATGGGTTGACTACTCCGAATAACCGAAGGAAGGAAGTTTAGCCAATCCGAAATTTCACCTTCTTCCGTATACTTCTTTACAGCCCATGCTCTGTAAACAAACATGTGCCGGTCTGCCCTGCCTGGAAATTCATCTCCTCCGGACTTCTGTAGCTTCTAGCATGGCCGTCTTTCTCCATATATCCTGGAACATCTTATGAGGTTTCAGTGCCTATCGGAATCACATAGCCTCTCGATCTCACCGTCTTTGTCACAATAAAGCGGTTCCGTCTGTCCCAAAAGATACATTTCATAATCATAGGGATCCGGCTCTCATGAGAGAAAGAAAAGCCCTTTACCCGGTCTTTCTCATAAATCTCTTTGCCTTCCTTTCAATCTTCCCAAGTCCAATCACCCTTCGGACTCCCACTCCGGCCTGTTTCTGGAAACAAAGTCCTTGGTATAGTATACGCAGTGTGTCAAAACCCTATACCGGTATAGCATAAATCTGTCCGTCATAAGAGTTGTAATTCCAGAGGTACTACTAGAGGAAATTCTTCTCATGTGTCCTCTCCTCTCAATATTGCTGGCAAGCGAGTTCCGGCTTCCTTCTTGATAGGCAGGAGTAGTTCCACATACACGTCAGCATCCGGTGCGTCTCCTGATCCCATGGATGCACTGATGTGTCAAAACTCGAACCATAGGCTTCCAACACAGCCTGAATATCCGGGGTCGCTTCATTAAACTTTGTCAACGAGCTTCTGCTGTGCATCGACGTCATCCATGTCATCCCAAGAAGCAAAACGGATCGTGGCCCTCCCTCCTTGGGCGTTGCTTCCTGCTTATTTTCCGCAGGCAGTCAGCCCGAAAAGTACGGCTGTCATTCCAATCACCATAGCTAATTTGATCTTCGTATCGAGAACTCTCCTTGTTGTTTAGTAATTTTTATTTTTATTATTTACTTAGTAAAAGTAAAGAGAGTTTTACTAATTTTCGATAAACCAATTTTATTTCATGTGGTATTTTACACTTTTACGTGAACTTGTCGATATTACGTAAAATACGTAATATTATATGCACATATGAGAAACAATACAATGAAATTTCGAGAAATTGAAAAATGTGTCTTCATCACCAATACAAACACCCAATCGCTTCCGAAAAGTAACAATTCCCAACCATTTAAGATATACCTCAAGAGTTGTCAACTCCATACTTTAAACAGGCAGGTCTCAAATCCCTGCTGTCCAAAAGAAAGGAGATAGATATATGAATTACTTATCCTGCTGTTTTTTTATCCTGAAGATGACGGACGTTTCTCCGTTGTTTTCCTGACCTTAATGACCTTGCTACATACGGAGATATAATCTTGATGCCTTTGCTATGGCAGAGGAGGCTTGTATCAATATTTGTTTACTTTACGTGATATGACATTTCTCCCGCTCCATCCTCCTCGACACCGTTGCAAAGATGACAAAACGTCGTCATGGAGTATGTGAATTTAGATGTTTATGTCAGTTTTACGATGATAGGAGTCGTCAAAACCTTTTGAGCATTCCTGCATGGCTAAATATACATGCGAAAATCTTGGTATTAATTACTCTGTAAGTTTTATAAGGATAGTTTTATCGCTAAATTACAATTACATTCCTAATTCCATTCGTATAGTAGAAGCTAAAAATCTGCCGGATTAAGTGCCAGACAGATTTTTCATTGATAGATTGTTTCCATTTACTGGGAAAACACCAAATAAAAGATTTTCTTCAGCCTTATCCATTTATATCTCCTTCCACCCAAAGCAAGCCACCTGATGTCCTTCTGCTGCGCTCTCCAGTGCCTCGGCTGAGCTTCCAGGCACTAAAATTCCTGTACGGACAGCGGGAAGCAAAAGACAGCCTCTTCCGTTCCGAGATTCCGCCTCCTTCCAAATGGTCTTCTTTTTTACAGCTTTACCGGACTCTTTGGCACAGCGTAAAAGAGCACCTTCGTATAGGATGGTGCGGATGAAAAGACCTTTATCCGTAAGTATCTCCTGTTTCCAATAATTGTCCCCAAGCACATCACCCTGATGTGGTCATCACTGATATCTCACTATAGATAGATCATGCGCTGCAAAAGATAGCTGAGTTTTTAACCTCCTGTAAATTCCTTTGAGTAAATTTACAACTTGAGCCTGAATGGATATATCTAGCGCCGCAATCGGCTAAACACAAGTGCATTCAGCCTGGCTTCCCCGAGCTCTTGCAATACTGATTCTCTCTATTCTTTGTCCGTCTTGAAAAGGTAATACGGAGTCGCCCTCACAAGATTCATTTTACTATGACACCTCTTTTCTAGAATTTGCTCTATCTTTCTTCCTTCTCTTTCGATAAGCCCTTATATAACGTAGTTCTTCCAGAATTCCTGAACAGTCCAATAAGGATTCAAGGAGGAATACGGATCCTGGAAAATAATTTGCATCTTTTTCAGATCTCTCTTATCGGCTCCTCCCCCTAGGAATTTCCTGCTGGAAGAAGAGCTTCGGCTGTTCTGTTCATCATCCCAAAAGGTAGCGCGCCTTTAAGGTGGATTTCCCACAGCCGGACTCCCTTGATGATAAGGCTGAAGGTCTCTCTTTATTTGCTAAATATTGACATCCTTTACGTAATATTTCCTAATTTTTTCCAAAAAGCAAAATAGAAAGTCTTTTTATCCCTCCTCAGGTATTTTCTTCATTGATTCCTCTTCCGTTTTATGACTGGCAAGCACCATATGCCTTTCATTGGATTTTCTTTATAATAAATAAATGCTACGTGCCTTACTTAACCTCTCCACTTTTTGGCAAGCAGCTTATCTGTCTTTACTCTGACCTTATTAAGTAAAAAGCTATGGCCCTTACATTAACCCACTTTTGGTGGCAAGCAAAGCTATGTCTTACTTAAACTCTGTTTTTGGAATTGCTCGCAAATAGGTATCCTCTCTCATAGCGCGTTCAAAAACGGGCAGCGTGGCTTTTCCATGAGAAGGTGATCTTATCGGCTTTACGCCTTTCCTTCCATTTCCATCGACGAATCATGGCAAGAAGTGTTACACGGGTGTGCCGGAGTGAGGTGCCTTTCACTCACCCTTCTCCATGATTTTCTCCCGCCGTACATCACGAAGAGGTCTGCATTTCAAAAATAAGGAAAGATCATGTGTAATGAAAATAACCGCCGTGTTTTCTCTCTCTTGCCTCTTCCTTTAGTAAAAAGCTTCCAGAATCTGCGCCTGAATCGTAATATCGAGTGCCGTGAAGCCGCCCTATCCGGCAATAAGAAGTGCGGGAGAACAGGATAGCCATGGTAATCAAGACTCTTCTGCCTCATTCTGCCTCGAAAATCTACGCGTGATACTGCCTGTATTTTTTCTCCGGGATCGGAATCCTTTAAGCAGAAGAAAGGGAGACGGACTGCCCTTCCTTCTCCTTTTTGGTCATTTTTTCTTCCTGTTCCGAAGGATGATGGAAATCTGCCTCCATCTGCATCAGGATTTGTGCTGGGTCATGGGATCTTGGAAAATCATGGAGATTTCTCCTTAGATGCTGCAATACTCTTCTCCGATAGCCAGTCATCTTCCCCCTTAAAGGACAGTTTTCGCTGTTCTCTTGTTGCCTCGGAAGAAGACTCAGTGAGACTATTGCCATTGATTTTCCGCTTCCTGACTCTCCCGACAACGCTAATTCTCCTCTTCAGTAGAAAGTTTGATGCCTGAAACAGGATAAACTGTTTTTTCCGAAAGGAATTCCACACTTAAATCCTACACTCACAGTTCTCTTCTTGGTTTCTATTCATCTTACTACTTCCTTTTCCACTTACATCCTTCTTTTTTCTCTGCTCTTCGGTTTTTCTCTGCCTTC